>Ga0181389_1001159_pt1 | contig 10448 bp, 6 predicted proteins | sample 12SPOviralmetaG_FD_130121 | JGI IMG/M metagenome (GOLD analysis project Ga0181389, IMG submission 130121) | Marine viral communities from the oligotrophic San Pedro Time Series (SPOT) site, San Pedro Channel, CA, USA - 12 SPOT_SRF_2010-06-29 | ecosystem: Environmental > Aquatic > Marine > Strait...
ATAGGAAAGCTAAATTCTTTCATCACCTCTTTTTACAATACCCATGTGGGTAGTGCTATAAAACCCAATGAGGTAAATAAAGCACAGGTAATGGATTTTAATGTTCTGTTAGCCATGGGAGCAAATTCCCAGGGTATGCAGACATTTCAAAAGAAGTTTGTCGAAGTCTTGGAGATGGGAGAAAAGGCTAAACTTCATGGGTTGGCACAAAAGCATTTAGACTTTATTGGGCAAGCCAAGGAACTCTTAAAAACTGCTGGCTACCTGCCTTACGAAATTATCGATAAAGCTTACAAGCACCTTGGAGTTTATGGAGATATTGCAAGCAGTTCGGCTGAGACTGCCAACAGTATATATGACCTATCTATGGGGTTTTATTCAGACCCAAAATTAGATGCCGTTAATCTATCTGAGTCGGAGTTGATAGACATAATAAACGGAGAACGAGGTTCTGATATAGCAAACCGAGACCAGATCAGGAAGGTACTAAATGATATTTACGGAGTTGAAATAGACCCCGGTTCTTTGGATGAAGGGGCAACTATTGATGGAGCCGGTATCCCAACGGAAGAGACTGCCCCCAATCATGACCTACTGGTAGACGATTTAAAGAGATTTGTTAACCCGAACTACCAATCTGATGTAGCAATAAACGAAGAAGAGTCAGAGCAAACTCTAGCTAATAGATTTTCCGATCCGATAAATGAGGGTAAACTTAATTCAGATACTAAGTTTATCCCTAATAAGGTTAGCTCAGTAACGGGCGAGGTGGAAAATGAACATGTTCTTGTGACCGATGAGGCGACTAGTGAAGTCTCAAGGCAGACTGCAAGAGAGTCCAAGCAATCTTACACGGCTCCAGAGGAGAATCCCTTAGAGAATTATCCTGATCTACTAGAGGAAGGTCGCAGTGCAATGGAGGCATTTGCTCCCGAAGGAGTAGGAGTACCATTTAGTGCTCGCACAGCCCTCAATCAAATACTTGAAGGTACATACAATTCATCCATTAAAAATGTAGCTAGGCTTTTGGATAATGGAGTGCTTCGTAATTATACTATTGAGTTTATGGAGTGGTCGCAGTTCCGACCTTATGCATCCACGACCAAAGGGGTACTTAATAAGTCAGTCATATTACCTGGTAAAAAGAAGATAATAATCTCAACTGCTTATAATAACTCATACCGACATTCAGCAAAGGATACGTTAGCGGCCGAGATAGTGCATGAAGCAATGCATGCCGTAACTAAGCCTGTCTTGGACTTAGGTTTTGCAGCTTCCACAGGTAGGAATTTACAAGGAGCAATAGATGAACATGGCAAACCCGCAGACTTTAATGTTAAGACTGAAGACCTTGCTAAGGTATGGAAGGATGTAACTGAAACTCTCCTACCTTACCTAAGGGAGAAAGCGGGACTCGAGCATTTCTATGGTTTATCCTCAATAGACGAGTTTTTCTCCGAGGCTCAAGCCAACCCCAAGTTTCAAGAATTTCTTTCTAAGACTGAACTACCAGCATCAATGCGTAAGCGTTCGTTATTGCGTACGGTTTTAGATTACATTGTTAACCTGTTTGCACGCTTTTCGATGAAGGCAACTAAGTCCGATAGTGCATTACAGTATGCGAGGGAAGAGATCAGAAAGCTTATTGATATAAGCAATGGAATGTCCGGAATGTATGACTCGATCGTACAGGCAAACCTAAGAGAAGTCTCTACCCTTGCTAATAGATTCGATATAGAGGATATTAATAATAGTTATGACGGAATACTTAAACGATTTTCACAAGGAGCACCACGAGAGGGTGATGCTCGCACAATCCAAGAGATCAAGGCTAAGCTTGAAGGAAGCTCAAAGCCTGGCCAAGAAAAACGCGAAAGACAGCAACTCGAGTCCCAAACTCTTAGTCGATATGCGAAAGAAAATAACATCCAGATTAGCCGAACTTCGTTCGAGCAAAAGCTAGAAGAGACACAAATACTTGGAGGAGAGCATGAGGTCTACTTTGATGAGACTGAAATGCGTTTTTATAAATCCCAAATCGAGAGCATCCCGGGCGGCCTTCCTTCCAACCTTGAGTCTCCATCGCAGTACGTAGATAGGTTAATATTACATAATTCTATTTTTCCCGAGTCTGCGTATAGAGTAGACGGCATAATGGATGGTAGACCAGTTGTCTCTCAGGAGGCAATCATTGGTGAAGACCCATCTCAAGCACAGATCGATGACCACATGGAGGCTATCGGTTTCACAAAACTTGTTGGTTACAGTAAGCCAATTTATCGCAAGGGAGACATTGATGTATGGGACATAAGAGCCGGTAACGCATACATGGTTGATGGCAATCTTGTAGTCTTTGACCCAAGGATAGTGCGATCTACTCAGGCAACTAGAAAAACTGAGAGCTTAGCAAAGGACATCACAGAAAACGAAGATAAAAAGAAATTAGTTGAGAAGTTAATCAAGGAAACTTCAGACATTGATGAACTAGTCGCGTTGATGGACAAATTGGATACTCCCGGTGGCATCCTTGGAAATGAATTTACTGATCCGCGCAACGACATGCCCATGCCCACGAACGCAAGGCCTGATGATAATGCACAGATCATGGCAATGTCGAATGCCGCGGGATTCAATGAATTGGTAGAGGAACTAATCAAGGTACACCGTGAAGTGGGGGACAAACTAGGATTGGATATCAATAAATTCCTAGAGATTTACGGACGACCTGGTGGGAAATCTACTAAAAAGATACAAAGCCTACTAAAGAAAGACCTAGAAGCATTCGAGATAGACCCGAATGATGTGCGGATAGAGGATGCTGGATTGAACAGCGTGGCACGTAGTTTTGGTGTCAGAAAGGCAATCGGTAATCTCGAGCGTGTCCGTAAATTTGCAAGAAAGAATAAGCAAAGCACTTCATATTTAATAGCAGATATAGAAGACAAGAAACTTTCAACTAAGAGAATATACGAAGACCTCTTGGCTGGGAAGTTCCCTTCGCGTAATGATCTCGTTCATAGGTTCAAGACACGAGTGCGTGCCATAAACTTTCAGAAGCTAGAGGAGTTTGCATTAACTCTTCCAAATTCAGGAATCTCACAGGCAGACTTAAAGTCACTTAAAGATCTTACTGACGAGCAACTCGGTGCAATAATGGACTCCATAGTTGAGACCAGAGTTATCCCAAGTGGGACAGAAGGTTTTGCCGAGCTTGAGTATGGATCAAAACAGGTATTACTCGATGCAGTTCTTAAATCTAAAGACCCTCGACTAAATATACTCAAAGGAACTGATAAACAGAAGAGACTACAAAGGGTCGCTATAGTTATGGCAATCCGTGATAGTAAAGATGTCCTTTCATTACTCAGACTTAACAAAGGATTGATCGGGGATCAGGAGCAAGGGTTCAAGGATATGGCTACCAAGATTGCCATAGCGAAAGACTTGGATGCTCTAAAGGTAAAAAATTTCCCAGGTGTTATGGGTACTCCCCTCAAGTATTTCCTTCGCATGAGACAAGAAGAGCAACGGGCTGTTGCTAACCTAGAAAAGGAGATAGTCCAATTAGAGGTATATGATCTTATTGATAGGTCATTAGGAGACCGATCGGCTAGGTTGCGTATGGCAATGGGTGAGTTGCAACCTGTAAGTATTCACGATGGTGTAACACTAGTAACACTAGAAAAAGACGAAGATGGCGAGTGGAAGAGGGGATCATATAAGGTTAATATAAAAGGAGGTAAGCTAGAAGACAGGGAAGGGTTTATTAAGGTAAACAAAAATACCCTCATCGGTTTGCGCGATCCAAAGGTTCAATCTCTGTATTTAAATGAACCATGGTGGGATGTCATGCGGGAACAAGCAGAACTTGCTTTAGCTGAGCCTGTATTGGATGAGCACTTCCATGCACAAAGAGCGGCATGGTTCTCCGGGCTTCAAGGATTAACAGAAAGATTTTCAAATTTAGGATACGAAGGAAAGAAACTTGCTCAAATGGGTACGCGTACAGTTGCCCTTTATAGAGATTATGCTGGTAAATCCATGGCATACTCCAAGCAGTTTAATGCATCCTACCATAAGGTTATGGGGAAACTTAAGATAAGTGGTCCCGAAATGTACACCGGACTTTATCAGGATATATTCTGGTGGTTTGATAATCACCCCGAGTATGCAGGAAAAGAGGAGGAAGCATTCTCCTCGCTATGGAAGCACATCAAAGAGAACGGTAACATTCCTGACCGAACACTTCTAGATGAAGAATCAAGAAGACTTATAAAGGACATGGTAAATAAAGCCATAGCCGCAAGGGACTGGGAAGCACAGGTGAATAAGACTTTGGGTAACAGAGTTCGGGATGAGGAGATAAAGGTGGAATCCTTCATTAACCAGGAGATGGTTGATTTTTATCGTCTACCTATGGAGATGGGATTCGCCACTATGCCTAGAACCCTAAACGATTCTTACCTCCGTGAGACTAATAGAATCATGGAGAAGGCGAGTTGGAACGGGCCAGAGGCAATGGAAATCCTAAAGGAAGCCGGCAAGATTAGTACAGCAAACCACGAGGAGATATACCAAACACTCTTCACCAATGATGTAGTTGAAAGATTTGTAAAACCTTACACGAATACAGACGTAAGACAGAGTGTGTTCCGAGGCCCGAAAGACGAAGAAGGTCACTCCATGCAGATCGGTAATAGTTTTGTTAGTGAAGCATTCAAGGAGTCCAACGGGGATGTGTTTGCTATGGCTAATTACATCTTTGATCAATTATCTGAAAATCAGAGTTCGAGTGCTAGGCAAGACTGGCATAACAATTTCCTTCGCCAATGGTTTAAGAGGTATCGTCAATTATCTAAGGTTGCAAGACGGGTCACTAATCAAAGGCACGGAATGCAGAATGGTGAGTCCATGGGGAATACACCTCAAAGCTTGGACGCTCGTATGGTAGAGAGCAGACTCCCTAAAGAGTTCTTCTACTATAATATGTATGACGAGGTCAGCACGAACATTCGACTGGCACTCATGACTGCAACGGCATCTTTTGGTAGGAATGGCGAGCAAGCCAATCGTGCAAGAATAGATGGGGTCAATAATATGGAGGCTCAGGAAACTGAGTTTAATGACCTCATGACCAGAGCAGTTAGAGGGAAGCACGAAAAACCACGGTCTCATTACAACCGAGCACATAAGCGTGAGGCATATAGAATCTTGCGAGAAGAGAAGGACATCACAGATCCCGAAGCATATTGGAATAAATTGTACACCGATTCGATAGCAGTAGGGGAGTTCCGCGTGGTATTCGATCAACTTGGAAAGTACTACGGAAAAGACAATGTCTCCGGGCCGTATCGAGATGCAAACCTGTTGCTTGAAATCCTTGGAGCACAATCAATCCAAGTACTAAATAATCCCAAGTCATCCTTTTGGCAGGCACTCTCATTATTTGAATTTCCGAATGCGTTCCGCGGACTCAACCAAATGGCGGGTAAAGCTACTGCCTCAGCACTTGGCAATTTTGTAGATCAGACTTTCGGTGGGATAGGGGAGGCAATGGGCATGCAGTTGGATCGCACTGGTCGAGCCGCTGAAATGCTCAATGATACACACTTCCGTATGGATGAAATGGATTTATCATTCAAGGAGTATAACTCAATGCTTGGGTCAGGTGGGGACTTAGCGCAAAGCATTAAAGATGCTCCCGCATTAGGCATTAAGAGATATGTTCGGATGTTAAAGAATGTAGCCACTCATAACAAAAGGTTAAACAAGGATGGCAAGAGAGCGCCTATCGACCCATTGACCTTAATCACAGGCATATTCCCTTATGTAAATAATGTGGTTAATCACTCGATTGGGGTTGGGGCGATCAATGCTTACAGCGATCTTATTCTGCAGGCCGCCAAAGTAATAGAAGAAAGAGGTCTTACGGATTATGTTGAGCTTTCTGCCCAAGATTTAGGTATGGGTAACAAGCAAGGCGAATGGATTATTGGCGAGGAGGATGGATACAAAAGAGCAAACGATATGCTTGTTGCCTCAGGGGGACCCTCGATTTCAAGGCTCGCATTTGACTTCGTTGACAGAAGAAAATCAAACAAGAATGCTTTTCCAATCGAGAAGAATATCGGTCTACTGATTAACCAGGTAGCAATGAACAATGTTGCGGGGGAGGGATTCAATTCTAAACCCTCATGGTTGTACACTTCGCCCGGTCTTAGATACTTTAGTACCTTTTTGGGTTGGCCTTTGGGTAAGATGGGGCGCGACTTGCAATTCATTGTTCGTGACCCAAGTGATAAGGTAGGAACATACAAGGCACTACTTAAATATATCGGTCTACTCTCTGCAGTATATGCACCCGTTGGATTATCTTTCGCTATGCTTATTGATTGGTATGACGAAGAGATGCTTGAAAAGCCAAACAACTTACCTCCCATCAGTCCATGGGCTGCCCTTCCAATACTTGGCATTCCTCTTGCAATGAGAGATGAGCACTTCTCAATATACTCAATCACATCTAGGATGGCTAAAGCGGGTGTTCCTTTTGGTATGGGTATGGATTTAGTAAATGGCTTATTCGCAAAGGGTGACCCATACGGATCTGCTAGGGAACTAAGCCTAGATAGTAGAATATTTGCATTCTCAATGTTTAAAAGTATCTATGACGCAGTAGGCACATGGGTGCACTCTGGAGAATATGACTGGCAAATGATTGGTCGACCCATCGCTTATGGGGTAGGTGGTAATTCTGTCATACAAATGATGGACTTAACTAGTTCTCTTTTTGATATAGACTCAGAAGAGAAGAGGGTCGCAGACTATATAGGTATGCGTAACTACATTAAAAAGACATCTTGGCTCATGGGATTAGAGCTTCGACCACCATTCAAGGGTGGAGGTAAGCAGACTGCTCTATCTATAAATACAAGACAGATGGCAAGGGCGGCTTATGCCAATGACACGGAATCCTTTCTCAAGAATTACCAGGAGGCAGTAGAATCCGCGCGTGAGCAAATTCAAAAAACCGGAAGAACGGACACAACTGCCGAGGAAATGGTTATACAAAGCTTCAAGGATCGTGATCTTAGGGCAGGAATAACTGCTAGGAAGATAAACGATAAGGATTGGATTGCCGTACTTGAAGCAATTCCAGAGGACGCTCGAGCAAAGATTGAGTCTGCCTTAGAGGCACACGCTAGTTATTTAAAATTAATAGGGGGCGCATACAGGCAACAGTCTCGTAGGTCGCAACTAACAATGGAAGAGGCACGGAGAAAATCAATGCTAATGGCACGATGAAAAAATTTATATTCGCATCCGATTTACACGGGGATGTACAAGATCACGATACCGTTCAGGCTTTATACGAGTTTGTCGATATTTTTAAACCTGATGTAAAGGTCTTCGGTGGAGACCTTTTTGATTTTAGAAACATTAGAAGGGGGGCGGGCGCGGCAGAAAAACAAGACAGCATGATTGCAGATGTTGACTGCGGTATGGAGTTCCTTGAGAAGTTTAAACCCAATGTGCTTTTATTGGGTAATCATGATAAAAGACTTTGGGATACCGCCGAACACCACTCTCACGGAATTGTACAGGATTCTGCACAACAAGGGGTGAAATCAATCACCCAGAAATGTAAAAAGTTAAAATGTAAAATGATACCTTATGATGCATCGATTGGGTATTACGACCTAGGGAAGGTCAGATTCATACACGGATTCCATGCGGGGGTTTATGCAACCAAAAAGCATGCTGAAATTTACTCACCACCAGGTGGAATTGTATTACATGGACATACTCACGCCATACAGTATAACACCACACCAAAAGTTAACGGAGGGGCCGGAATGGCAGTAGGTTGCCTAGCCAATACTGACATGAGCTACAATAAGCACATGACAGGCAGAATGATGCACGAAAATGGATTCGCATACGGGTACATAGATGGAAACGAATGGAATGTATATCAAGCAAAGAAAGGTAAGAAAAAATGGCTAGTAGCAAACGAGCTGATAGAAATTGGGTAAAGACTTTAGGCGCGATCCAGGAAGAGCGGGGCATATCCCCGACCGGTGACGGGTGGAAAAAGTTAGAGGAGCTTCGTGAAATGATGGGATGCGGAACGCAAAAGGCATACAAGATCATAAATGAGGGAGTGAGTCTGGGGCAAATCGAAGTATTTCAAGGTTCTGAAGCCAATAGCTACGGGAGAATTGTCAGAAGAATTTGGTATAAAGTAAAAGAATAGTTGCCCTTATGTAACACGAAATACTATGTTATTATTATGCACACACATATAATCTTCAACCACGACACTCAACTCTTTGTTAAGTTTACGAGTGATAGTGAAGATATAGATATTGTAGATGTGCTCGATCAGTTAATTGTCCAGGAGGTGGTTAGTCATGCCTAAGAAAGGATTTAGAAGTTCTACGGCAAGTGCTCGAAGTAAACGCCAGCGTAAGTACAACAGCAAACCGGAGCAGGTAAAGAATCGATCAAACCGAAATAAGGCACGCAGAAAACTTAAAGGGTGCAAAGGAAAAGACGTACATCATAGGGATGGAAACCCTAGAAATAATAAGCGATCCAACTTGACTTGCATGAGTAAGAAAAAGAATCGCAGTAAAAAATGAGTCTGCCTGAAGAGTCTGAGGCACAAAGGCAGTGCACGCATGAACTGAAGACATTACTTCATCGGTGGGAAGAAGAGTCGGATATGGAGCAAGAAGAAATATTAGGGTGCTTAAATACTGCCCTAGTGGAGTACTACGGTGAGGATGTTATCGAGTTTGAATGCGATATGGATCTTGAGGATGACGAAGAAGAGGAAGGATAGTTCCATCTACTCCGATGAATTTAAGCGTGAAGTCGATAAGGCTCATAAACAGTTTTTTAGTAAGCGAGGCATCAATCCTAACGGCTTAGATGGGGAGTTTTTATTTGGGATAGGACGACCTAGGAAGAGTGAAGATAGCCCTTCGTGGTCTCAACACTCGAGTGACCAACCCAACCAGCAATCTTCTCAATAGAGGAATCATAGTCACCTTCGTTGATCCTACTAACGAATGAATGGCGAAAGCAGTGAAAGCTTTTACCCTCAATCTCCATACGCTCTAAGAATCTTTTGAAGTAGACACTAAACCGCGATCTTCTTTTGGGGTCACTAATAACCTCAGCCCACTCAGGGAATAGATAGCGTGTCTTATTTGTTTCAATAGTTTCAAGAGTATTTCTTAGCCTGCCTCCTCCGATAGCGGGGCAATCGTATGGTAACTCAACTCTAGTGTCGGTCTTTTCCGTCCATACAGTCAAGGTATCCTTACCCCAAGAATCCCACTCAAGTTTACATACATCAATCGCCCGAAGCCCTGTCCACCAGCCAAGCTCAATCGCTGTTTCAAAGAAATAAGGTGCATGCTTCGACATCTTTTCATACTCCTTCTTCGTGAAAGGATTTCGTCTTTTGGTTTCCTTGGATGCGTGGCTCAGTTTTGAGGCGTCAACCCTTACACCTACCGAGGGATCGGCAACAATGTAGCTATTTGCTACGGCATAACTGATAAGGCTTTTAATGGCGGCAAGTCTTTGATTTCTTGAGTTAAGCTTAACTTCGCATGGCTCATTGACATAGTTTGCTATCTTTTTGTCCGTAATATCCGACACCTTCCTTACATTGGAGTAGCTGGCAAAAGCCATAAGGACTGATTTCTGAGTAAAGACCGTATTGCCTGATTTACTCCGGACTTCTGAGTACTCTTCCCATTCGTCGACGCAATCCCTGAATGATATGTTTCGATCTGCAACTATGGACGAGATAGTATCTCTTTGTAATGCACCAATCTTGGCGGCCATTTCTATCTCCTCGATCTTAGCTTCCTTGACTAGGAACTTTGCTTCCTTCTTACTGGTAGTACCTAGTGATCTAGTAACATCCTTACCCGATCCTGTCCTATATCGAACTGAGAAGTTTTTTGTTTTTGGACTTTGTATTAATTTCATATCTTATCGTTACTTATCATTATGTGTTACTTTGTGTCAAACATTAATGTTTCTTGCACGGGCATATCGATAATGTTGTCGTGAAACCTGACCGATGATTCAACTCTGGACTCACTTGTACGCAGACCTCCCTTCATCTTATCCTCGAAGTCATAAGCGAATGAGTCTGCTGAATGGATACGATCCCTAATGCTTGAGTTCTTGAGTCCGGTCTTTTTGTATCCGAATAGATGCCAACGCATCTTGCTCCATACATTGTCCTCTTGGTATCTCCATTTAAATTCCTTACTAACCTCCTCCTCAATGGCATCGAGTATCTCCGATACCACATCAGGATTTTTATTTCGCTTACAAGTTGAGCCGATCCCAACCCAAGGGAAGTATGGATCACTAGGCGTGCCCCCTCCTTGACCCGCAAAACCAGGGCATGGAATTAGATA
>Ga0181389_1001160_pt1 | contig 10444 bp, 6 predicted proteins | sample 12SPOviralmetaG_FD_130121 | JGI IMG/M metagenome (GOLD analysis project Ga0181389, IMG submission 130121) | Marine viral communities from the oligotrophic San Pedro Time Series (SPOT) site, San Pedro Channel, CA, USA - 12 SPOT_SRF_2010-06-29 | ecosystem: Environmental > Aquatic > Marine > Strait...
CATCTGCTGTTGTGGGTATTGTTGATGGTCTTAATCTATTAAAGAACTATCGGTTTACAGGACAAGAATTCATTCGTATATCAATCAAACAAAAAGAAGGTATGGGTGATACTGCAGATGCAATGTATAGTATTGATAAAACATTCAGAGTATTTAAAGCAGACAATATTTCCAGAGAAGGAGAAAAGATTCAATCATACATATTGAGTTTATGTGAACCTAGGTTATTTAATCTACAAAGAACTAGATTGAGTAGAACATTAAGAGGTTCTTATGATGACATGTTAGAGAATGTTCTTGTAAATGAAGCAAAGATTCCTATGGAAGAATTCGACCATTGGGAAGAAACCAAACCAGACAATTTTCAATTCATAGTTCCTAACTGGACTACAAATAACATCATAGACTATTGTGTCAAAGAGGCAAATATAGGTGGTGATACTAATTATAGAAATGCTATGTTCTTCTTTCAAACATTAAATGGTGGGTTTAGATTTAAATCGATTGATGAAATGTTTTCACAAGAATTTCCTGTTGCATTCACTATGAAACCTAGAAATTCATCCCCAACAGAAGATATGGACTTAAATGCTCCTGGTGGTTTGAATAGTCAGATTCTAAAGTATAGAAAACCACAAATGTTTGATACATTAAGAGGTACAGTCAGAGGTGCTTATGCATCCCACATGAAAGTATATGACCCTTTGCGTAAATTAGAATCAGAAGAAGTTTATGATATGGAAGAAACATTTAAAAGAGGTAAACATCTATCTGGTTTTCCTATGATTCATAATGGTGAATATGAGTATACATTTACAGTAGAAAACGCAGTGGGTGAAGGAGAACCACCATCATATTCAGAAGTAGATGTTGACTTACCTCCAAACCAGCATTTTAACGCGTTTTTCATTGAGGCAAGTGATATGAGACACTCATATGATGACAATGAGGATTTGACTGCTCAAGAACTTTTCAGAGGAAAGGAAAATAGAGACAATGCGACACTAGAAAGAAATGCACTTCTTGAAATATTGAATCAACATCGAATAGTTGTGACTGTTCCTCTAAGAACTGATATGAATGTAGGACAAATTGTTCAAATATCACTTCCTGCTGCGGAACCAACTTCAGAACAAGATACATCAGATAAATTAAACGATGATAGATATCTTATAACAGATTTAAAAATAACTGGTGACCCACAACAATTGACAGGTACAATGACAATGGAATGTGTTAAAGAATCTTACATGCAGAAAGTAGAAACTGCAACACCACTAGACAATACTGCAACACCGAGAGAAGCATGATAACATTTTATGGAATAGTTGAAGATAGACAAGACCCTTTAAAGGTAGGAAGAGTTCGTGTAAGAATACACGGTATTCATTCCGAAAACAAACAATACATCGCAACTCCTGACCTGCCGTGGGCACAAGTTTTATTACCAACAACAACTGCAGGATTATCTGGAATAGGAACTCAACATGGACTTATTGAGGGTTCTACAGTTTTTGGATTCTTCAGAGATGGTAAAACTAGACAAGACCCTGTTATAACTCATGTGTCTGCTGGTATTCCTCAGAAAGGTTATAAAGAAACAACTAAAGATGAATTACTAAACAGAAATATTGAAAAAGGATTCAATGACCCTAGAAGATTAACTGTTGATGAGTATAAAGATACTCCAGACGGACCGAATCCTGAACAAGCACCAAATCGTTCACATGGTTTATCAACTGCAATAGACACTGCACCAAAAACACCAAAAGAACTTTCAATCAATTATGATAATACAGGTTCTACTATAACAGAATTAGAGGTGACTGCAGATATGTTGCCTTACTATCCTTTATATACGGAAGAATCAGATTTATCTTCTATTGCAAGAGGTGGAGTTTTAGACCATGCAATAAATGGTGGTATGGTTCACCCACAAACACAAAAGATTCTAGGAGATTTTGTGGATGTCCAAGCAAAACCTGTATATCCTTACAATAAGGTTTTGCAAACCGAGGCCGGCCATGTTTTTGAAATTGATGACACCCCAAAATCAGAAAGAATAAATGTTCATCATAGGTCAGGAACCTTCCATGAGATTCATGCAGACGGTTCAGAAGTCACAAGAATAGTAAACAATAACTATACTGCAATACTCAAAGATGACAAAGTGTATATTGCTGGTAACGCAGACTTACAAGTAGGACATGGTAATGTAAATATAACAATCGATACAGGAAATGTAGACCTTAAAGTTTTAAAAGGAGATGTGACTTCTGAGATAACAGAAGGCAATCTTAAAGCAGATATTCTTAAAGGAACAACAGATGTATTATCAGAAGGCAAGATAACAATAACAGGTAATAATACAACAGAGATTATATCAGATACTACAGTCACAGGAACACTTCATGTCACTGGTGCCCAAACAAATGATTCTACAATTGACGCAGTTGGTGATGTATCAACAGATGCTGGAAATGGAATAACACTTGCAACCCACAAACATGAAACAACTATCAAAGGTGGTTCAAGTGCAGGTAAATATACTTCAGTAAAAGGTAAATAGGGAGTATAAATAGATATATGGCAGATTTAAAATCACAAGGAAAGAATGTAGCAGCGAAGGAAGTTTATGCAGATTTAGACATGAACTTTACTGCACACCCTATAACAGGTGATTTAACAATTAAGAAAGACTCAGATGCAATCAAACAGTCAATTAAGAATATCATGTTGACGAATTACTATGAAAGACCATTCAAACCTGCTCTTGCTGGTGGAATGAGAGACTTGTTGTTTGCACTTAACACTGAAAGAAGAGTCAAAACTGCACAAATGAAAATTAAAGAAGTTATTGAGGATTTTGAACCAAGAGTTTCAAATGTAATACCTCAATTCACAATAAAAAGAAATAATGATTTGCACATCACAATAAATTATACAATTTTGAATGGTATGCCGAATCAAGAAGTCAACATGACACTTAAAAGGGCAAGATAATGGCAACAAAGAGTTCACAAATAAACATTACAGAATTAGATTTCGATGCAATCTCAGATAACCTAAAAGCATATCTTAAAGGACAAGAGAAGTTAAAAGATTATAACTTCGAAGGTTCAACAATGTCAACATTGATTGACCTACTTGCATACTCATCACACATTGGTGCAGTCAATACTAATATTGCAGCGTCAGAACTCTTTTTAGATTCTGCCCAAATTAGAAAGAATGTAGTATCTCGTGCCAAGGATTTAGGTTTTACACCTGCATCTGAAAAGGTATCATCTGCTCTCTTAGATATTGCACTTAACAATGTTGTGAATGCAGACGGAACTTTCCCTACACTTTCAGATATGACTATTCCTAGAGGACATGTTTTTCAAACAGTTTTTGATGGTGTATCATATGACTTTGTGACTACAGATACAAATAAACCAACTCAAAATGGTACTACCTTCAACTATTCAGGTGTTGAGATATCACAAGGTACATACATGGTTGATTCTTTTGTCTATGACAGACAAATTAAGAATGCAAAGTTTGTTTTATCCAATGAGAGAGTTGATAGAAGTAAATTATCATTAGTAGTCAACTCTGCAGGTGTTTCAGAGACCTTTGCTTTATCTACAGACATTTCAACCATATCAACAACATCTAAAGTCTACTATACACAAGAAAATGAAGAAGGATATTTAGAAATCTATTTTGGTGATGGTGTATTAGGAACAGAATTGTTAGATGGTGATATAATCACGGTGACTTATATTGTAGTTGATGCAGACCACGCCGATGGTGCAAAAAACTTTACTCAAATCACTGCAATAAATGGTTATTCAGATTCCGTTATTACTACAACAACACCAGCGACTGGTGGTGCAGAGAAAGAATCAATCGAATCAATCAAGTTTAAAGCAAATAAATTCTTTACATCTCAAAACAGACTAGTCACATTGAATGACTACAAAGCAAAAGTATCAGAGTATTATCCGAATGCAGACGCAGTTGCAGTATGGGGTGGTGAAGATAATAATCCACCAGAATACGGAAAAGTATTTCTTGCAATCAAACCTAAGAACTCAGACTACTTAACAGAAGTAGAGAAGTCAGAAGTTATTAGAAAACTAAATGCATTGAATATGGTGACTGTAAGACCTGAGATTGTAAATCCAGAGATTATTAAGATTCTTATCTCATCAATATTTAAATACAACAATAATTTTACAACACTTTCGAAAGGTGAGTTAGAACAGTTAGTTAATACAACAATAAATAATTACGATAACGAAAATCTTGCTAACTTCGATAGTATATTCAGACATTCAAATTTAGTCAGAGATATCGATGCTACAGACACATCGATTTTATCTAATATAACAAACATAAGATTGAAGAAAGCAACATCTATGACCATAAACAAAAAGATTGGTTACACAAATGACTTTGGTAATCCTTTCTATCACCCAAATCAAGAATACAATAAAGCTTTGGGTGGAATTTTAAGTTCTACAGGATTTACGGTCACAGGTGATTCTGTAAACACACAATATTTTGATGACGATGGTAGTGGTAATCTAAGAAGATACTACCTATCTGGTTCAACAAGAATCTATAGTGATACTACTGCAGGAACAGTAGATTACACTACAGGCAAAATTACAATCAATGCATTGATGGTTACCTCAACAGTAAACACTAATACAACGATTGATTTCACAATTATTCCTGACAGCTACGATGTAGTGGCAACAAGAGGTTCTCTAGTAGACATCTCTTCTGCCGATGTCACGATTAAGGGTGAAATAGACACCATCGCAAGTGGTGAGAGTAGTGCTGGGGTTGGTTTTAAATCAACATCTAGTTCTGCATATTAAGGTATTCATTATGAATAAAGTGGTCGCGAGTCCCGCGAGTAGTTTCCCATTAATTTGGATTATATAAAAAAGGAGAAATAAAATGGCAGATAAAAAAATATCAGCATTATCAGCAGTATCAGATTCAGCAATTGGTGCTGATGATTTACTACACATCGTTGAAAACCCAGGTGGAACACCTGTCAACAAAAAAATGACTATTGGTCAATTGTTTGAAAATATTCCTACTCATTTAGCAGTAGATGATATTGTCACACATACGGCAACTAGTTCAACTTTGCAAAATCAGTTCACTAATATCATAAACGGTAGTGGATTCAGTTCAAAAGTCGTTTTCGATTTAGGTTCTGGTACACAAACTGGACAATTGATGTTAATCGCGTGTTCTGGAATGGGTAGTGGTGGTTCAGCCGCTATTACTGTTGCAGCGTATGGTGGTTCACCTACAAATGACACAACAGAACAAATCACACTTGATGCAAAGGGTGAAGGTTGTATCTGTATGTGGAATGGTGCCGCATGGTTTGTTGTTGCAAACAATGGTTGTACATTAACATAAGAGTAAACTAAATGTCTCACGAATCATTATCATCGGATAAAATAACACAAAGACTGCATACAATCTTACCAGAACATGTAAGAGAAGATGCACCTGCCTTTTCGGCGTTTTTATCTGCATATTTTGAATTCTTAGAGAAAGAGTGTTTAACTCTTAAATCACAAAGCGATTTAGACGGTATTGCTTTAGAAGACGGTCAAGGTTCTCTACTTGTAGAGATTGCGACCGTCTCACCGTCTCCTGATGAAAACACATCAAAGATTATTAATGAATCGAATGCAACTAATCCGAATAAAAATGCTGACCCTTTAGAAGTTGGTGAATACATTTACGGAAAAGAAAACGGTTCTATTGCAAGAATAGATGTCATCAATGGCAACAAACTTTACATTTCTACAGTATCAGGAAATGGTTTCTCAAAAGATGAAACTGTTGAAGGTAGAAATAGTTTGCAAACTGCAATTGTTGAAAAATATACAGAAAACTCTATACTTGCAAACAATCGATTATTAGATTACTCTGATATCGACCATACAACAGAAGAATTTCTTTCTTACTTCCAGAAAGACTTCTTACCTTCTATTGACTTATCAAAGTTAAAAAATAAAAGGTTAACAATTAAAAACATTTCTGATTTGTATCAGAAGAAAGGAAGTGAAGAGTCAATTAAATTCTTAATGAGACTCTTATATGCTCAGGATGCTGAAGTTAGATATCCTGATAAAGAGACAATTTACATATCTGAATCTGATTACAGTGAAGAAAGAAGATTGGTTCTTAAAATGCCTAGTGAAAAGGTGCCTGCAGAAACAGATAAGATAACTTATTTTGATGTAGACGGAAAAACTATACTTGCAGAAGCAAATATAGAAAGAATCAATACACTTGCTCCAGATGTATATTCTTGTAGTATAACCAGAAATCACTATGGAACTTTTATAGAGAATACTAGTGTTCAAGTTTTAGATAGAGATGGTATTACATCGTACATAGGAACTATAGCAGGTGTTAATACTGCAATCAATACAGATAGTGGTTCATCCACTTACATAGAACATAATGATAATGGTATCATCTTAGCAGAAGACGGTTCAGGTATTCTTATGGAGAAATCTACAATAGGTTCTCTGTATACAATGAATGACACCGTAATTTTTACTGCAAGTAAAGATGATGCAGGAGTCGTAGATTCTTCTGCTAGAGTCGATGGTTTATCAGACGGTGGAGTCAAAGAGATTATCATCGAACATGGTGGTATCAACTATGAGGCAGGAGACTTAGTCATATTTGATGAAACCAATTCAGGTGGTAATGGTGCCGAAGGAGTTATCGGTGCAACTGGTGATGAAATCATATTAGAGAATGCCACACTTTGGGGTCAATTTGAATTTATTGCAGATGCTGGACAAGCAGTATGTGGTGGACCTGGAGTTAAAGATATAAACGGAAGATATGTATTCTTCAATGACCATACAGTAAAGGTTTTCAAAAATGGATTATTACAAGTAGACCCAGGTGATGGTTCTCTCTACATTGCAACAAATGATAGAGTCGTATTTGCAAGTCCTTTATCCCTTAATGATAGGATTGAAATCCATACTGAAAGTAATAAATTATTGCATGAGACAGGCAAACCAATAACATATGATGCATACGATGACAGTGGAACTATTGTAAAAGATGACGGAAGAATTAGAGAAGTTGAGATTAAAAATGGTGGTGTAGGATATACTTCTGTACCAGTAATTTTCCCAGGTGGTTATTTATATTTTGATTCTGTAAGTGACTTCTTAGTTGATGAAGTAATAACAGGTACAGTATCAGGTGCAACTGCAACAGTTGTCAGATTAGACATACCAAACAAAAGAATTGTTGTAAAAAGAACTCATACAGATGTGGGTGAATTCCAAGATAATGAACAGATAGTAGGTCAACTTTCAGGTGTTGAAAGAGTAAATAGAAAACAGGTAGTTGCATCAGGAACAGGTGCTAAACTTCTTGCATATTCAGATGATATTGGTGGTGCAGAATCAATTAACATTATAGGTCAAGGTTATAACTTTGACTCAGATGGTGTCGTTTCATCATCATCACATTATCCTATGATGATTTCTACTCCAACTGGAACACTTAATCGTGATTTGGTCCTTACAGGTGCAACTTCAGGAACAACTGCAGAAGTTGTTAGTTATAATACAGCAAGACAAATATTAACATATACTAATTTATCAGGTGAATTCTTAGAAGGTGAAGTAGTCAAATACAATACAGTTGATAAGTTTACAGTATTTAAATCAGACCCAATTTCAGGAAGAGGTAAATTTGCTGGAGAAGGAACAGTAAACGAAGCATTATTGGGTGATAAAGGAACATTAGATGCAGATGCATCGAACATACAAGATGGTGTATACTATCAAACACATTCATATGTAGTTAAGGTTGGTGAATCAATCAACAGTTGGAGAAGTGTACTAAAAGATTTACTTCACCCAGCAGGACATATTTTCTTCGGTGAAGTTGCAATTAATTCATCTATTAATACAGTTGCAGACGAACAGTTTAGATTTAGACCAACACTTATAATGAACTTAGATGTTGGTATTGCAGTTCCAAATGCGTTTTCGAATTCTACAAGAGTTGTAAATCTTTGGACTACAGATAGTGAAGTCACAGCTTCTGGTGCTATGTTGCAATTAATGGAAGCAGGTATTCCAGGAATTAATATTGGTACTTATGGTATCTTAAATACAACAGACACCACAAACCCAGCAGGACAAGATTTAGGTGCCCATTCAGAATTCTATGATACTTCACATAGGGCAAGACATATAAACATAACCTTTATTGATTCTTTTGCTAATAAGATAACAAATCATGCAAAGGGTTCACATGACGGAATACCAACTGCATTATCATTAGATTCTTCGGACCACGATTACTTAGTAAGAAGTCCAGAGAGAAGACCTGCAGACTAAGGTAAAATCTTCCAACTTGGTTCACTAGTTGATGAACAACTAATACTTGAAGATGGTGGACTTATTGAATTAGAAGAAGAAGTTTGTGTAGTAAGAATGGAACCTGATAAAGATGCACGAGTCAAAGGTGACTTTGGTGATGTCTTCACAATGGAAGACGGAAGTATATTCAGACTAGAAAGTGCAACTACAGATGAACCTGTTCATTACTTTACGACTGAAAGGTCTATAGAGTTGGCAGGAAAATATCTTCGAACAGAAGAGAATGAAAGAATCTGTATGGAAGATGGAGACACACTAATTGATGAAGAGAACTCAGAAAATGGCATAGTCAGTTTCGTTCCTTTAGGGTCTCGATTTAACACTATAAATACAATTAGTGAACAGAACACTTACAGAATTACTTATCATATGAAAGATGAAACGAATAATGATGACATCTTAATGGAAGATAATTCAGGAAGTGTATTGATGGAAGAATCAATAAAAGAAGGTTTGAGAATATCAGATTTAGAACATTACTATCCTAAGTTCTATGTATCAGAATATGATAATCATAAAAATTTACGAACTAATTTAACATTTAATGCATATGTCAAGTCGGCAACTGCATAAATAGTATTACAGAAAAAATAAATAATCTGAGGAGATTAAGAAAATGGCAGCAATTATTACAGAAAAGTTTCGTGTTCATAATGCGAGACAATTTAAAGAAGACTTTGGTGAATCCGCTTCATCAACATATGTTTTTATAGGTCGTTCATTCGATTGGCCAGACGAAAACAATCCACCTGCACCTGCAAACGGAGTCGGTGAAGAAATACAAGCATGGGAAGACATGTTGGCACTTAAAAAAGTTGACCCAGCAGATGTATCTCATGGTATAACAAGATATAACTGGACATCAGGAACAACTTATGATGAGTATTCACATGATTACAGTGCAACAAAAACAACACCTGCAACAGCTAAAAATAATTTGTATGAAGCAAGATTCTATGTGTTGACAGATGAGTATCATGTTTACAAATGTATCAGAACAGGAAGAGATGAAAATGGTGTAGTTGTAGGTTCAATTAACAAACCTACAGGAACAGATGTATCAGTTCTATTTGAAGGAACAGCTGCAGATGAAGGTGGAACAAATGGAATGCCTTATCTTTGGAAATACATGTACACTATTTCTGCATCAGACACAATTAAGTTTGTGACTAACGACTTTATACCAGTTAAAACATTAGGTGCTCAAGCATCAGTTTTTGGAACTCATACAAATGGTGGTCTGAACTCCTCAGCAGACAACGATAGTTCCTCACAATATCAAGTTGAAACAAATGCTGTTGATGGTTCAGTCTTACATATTAAAGTAGACAATCCAGGTTCTGGTTATACTAACGGAACATATACAGATGTTGCCATCGATGGAGATGGTTCATCTGGTAAATGTACTGTTAAAGTAGTTTCAGGTGGTTTAAGAGAAATCGATGTGACTGTAAGAGGTGTAGGATATAAGAAAGCATCTATTGATGTTGCAAACATCACAGGTATTGGTGGTGGTTCAGGTGGAGTTGCAACTCCAGTAATATCACCTCCTTTCGGACATGGTGCTGACCCTGTAGAAGAATTGGGTGGAAACTTCATCATTGTGAATTCAAGATTAGAATTTGCAGAAGGTCTAGGTGACTTCCCAACAGATAACGACTTCAGAAGAATTGGTCTATGTCAAGACCCATTCGCATTCGGAACAACAAACAGGTCTACTGCAACAAGCATGAAAGCATATAGCACTATGACTCTTTCATCAATTGGTTCACTTACAGTAGACGACACAGTTTTCAATGCATCAGCAGACGGTGCAGGTGTCGGAGCAGCGAAAGTTGTTTCAATTACTGGAACTAATGTTTCATACTTACCAATAGCAAATAACGAAGGTGGTTATGTAAACTTTGTAGATGCTGATGAAATTTTCAAGATTGGGGTCGGTTCAATAGGAACTATCAATGGTACTCCAGCAAATCCAGAAGTTGCAAAACATA
>Ga0181389_1001163_pt1 | contig 10432 bp, 17 predicted proteins | sample 12SPOviralmetaG_FD_130121 | JGI IMG/M metagenome (GOLD analysis project Ga0181389, IMG submission 130121) | Marine viral communities from the oligotrophic San Pedro Time Series (SPOT) site, San Pedro Channel, CA, USA - 12 SPOT_SRF_2010-06-29 | ecosystem: Environmental > Aquatic > Marine > Strait...
ATTACCTGCTATATACCCTACCGCCGTGTTGTGGGATTCCGTAGCGGTGGTAAAGTTTTGAAGGCTTAAAGCTCCATAGCCTACTGCTGTTGATTGACTGCCTAAAGTATCAGAGTCTAATGCACCATAACCTATCGCCGTATTAAAATCAGAGTCGGTTAAAGCGTCACCAGCAAAAGCGCCGATAAGGGTATTGCGAATTCCTGTAGTGGTTGCTTGACCTGCGACATAGCCCACTGCCACATTGTAAGCATCTGTTGTTGTTGTGAAGTTTTGTTGCTCTAAAGCTGAAACACCAATAGCAACATTTCTATCGCCCAACGTATCAGTAGTTAAAGAACCATATCCAACAGCAACATTAGAATTACCACTTGTAAGAGCAGTACCTGCAAGACCACCAATGAGAGTATTAACAGTTCCCGTGGTGACTGCTGTGCCTGCTGCGTAACCAACTGCTGTGTTGAACGTATTGGTGGCTGTAGTAAAGTTTTGTGCAAGTAATGTTGAATGTCCAATTGCTACACTAGCATTGCCTGCTGTGTCTGCGCTTAAAGAAAAGTAACCAAGTGCTGTATTGCTATGCCCTACAGTTAGCGCATCACCAGCAAGACCTCCAATGAGAGTATCTTGAACTCCCGTGGTGACTAACTTACCTGCATTAACTCCGACAGCCACATTGAAAGCATCCGTTGCCGTAGTAAAGTTTTGGGTAAGCAAGGCTTGATAACCAAAAGCAGTGGAGTTTTTACCTAACGTGTCGGTGCTTAAAGCGGAAAAGCCAACGGCAGTATTGTTGTCGGTATCTGTTAAAGCATCACCAGCAAGGGCACCGATTAGGACATTCTTGACACCCGTGGTGACTGATAGGCCTGCTAAGTCACCAACAACAGTGTTGTAAGTGTCCGTAGCGGTAGTAAAGTTTTGATTGTTTAGAGCGTTACGCCCTACAGCAACGCTGCGAGAACCAAGAGTGTCAGAGGTTAAAGCTGCCCGTCCGACTACAACATTAGAACCGCCAGCAGTAAGAGCGTCACCAGCAAGGGCACCGATGAAGGTGTTGTTAACGCCCGTGGTGACTGCGCCGCCTGCTGCATAACCAACTGCTGTATTATTGCTATCTGTAGCCGTTGTAAAGTTTTGAGCATTTAGAGAAAACGCACCTACAGCAGTTGATTTGCTTCCTTTAGTATCTGCTGTGAGTGATTGGTGTCCTATTGCTGTATTATGGTCAGAATCAATTAGAGCATCGCCAGCGTTTGACCCCACAAACGTGTTGTCTGTACCAGTAGTAATCGCAGTACCCGCTTCATCGCCCACAACCACGTTGTAGTTGCCGCCAGAGGTAATGGAGTTACCTGCGTTGACACCTGCGCGGAAGTTAGAAGTACCGGCAGATGCGGTGATGATGTCTGCACCGTCTGCAAAGGTTACGTCACCAGTAAAGGTGGATATTTGTAAAGCGCTTGCAGCATCAACCATTGCAGCGCCTGATCCAGCACCATCGCTGTAAATTGCTTTGGTCTGACCATTCAGTATGGTGATGCTTGCGCCAGATCCTTGGCTGATAATGATGCTCTGTGATCCGCTGGTTGCGTTCTCAATAAACCACAGCTTGCTGACCGTGTTCGGCCCTATAGTGATGGTACAAGTGCTATCAAGAGTGCCAGTGTATTTGAGGAAGAGACTGCGGCCCGGATCAGTAGATCCATCAGCAATAGTAGTAGTGTGAGTATCAGCATTAGTCGTAATAGCTTCTGTCCCAAAGGAAAAAGCCTCTGCAATTAACTCTAAATTTGTATTCGTACTGGTGCCCCAAGTACCTGCCTCATCGCCAGTAGATATCTCTTTTAGGCGTAAATCGTTAACGTAAGTTGCCATTTATCTTCTCCGACTTTTAGTCTTAGGCTTTGGCTTCTTCATTGAAGCAATATGCTTTTTCAGCACTTCAGCTTGTTTCTTGTGTGTCTTAGAGGCTTTCTCTAATCCCTTAATAACCTTCTTGACCTTGCGTACCATTACGCTACCTCTTCCCAGTTGGCTGTTTGATTTGTTGATACAGCAGAGTAGCTAGGCGTTTGGCTGTCTGATACAACCGAGTAATTTGCTTTTTGACCAGGGATGACAAGGCTCCAAACGTTTGCTGAGCCAGTTGCACCAGTAGCAGCAACGCCAGTAACGCTAACGACGGCACCGGCTGTAATCGATACCGAACCGACTGACCCAGTCGCTTGAAATCCAGTGACCGAGATATTGTTATCACATTTGAGCGCAACTGTGCCCAGTGCGCTTGTGCCAGAAACTCCCGTAACGCTGACATTTGCATCAGCGACAACTGTGACAGAGCCAACCGCACTCGTTCCAGCAACTCCTGTAGCAGAGACCGTAACACCCGACCCTTCAATGATCGAGACTGACCCGACTGCCCCTGTGCCAGAAACGCCTGTGACAGAGACAATTGCGTCTGCCGTGACCGTGACAGACCCAACAGCGCCTGTACCAGCAACGCCGGTAACCTCAACAGGTATTGCTTCATTCCACGCACCTTGACCCCAAGTACCTCTGCCCCAACCATTAACAATTGCCATCGCTAGGCGATACGAATGATCGCATTACTGGCGTCAGCAGTTGGGAATTGTATGGTGAAATCTCCAGCAGTGCTTGTCTTATCACCGCCAAAGGCTAAAGAACAAACGGCTTTGTCTGATTGGGTGTCGTTGTAAATCAAAGCGCCGTTAGCAGTAATCGTGCTAGAACTGAATGTAAGATCGGCAAAGTCGCAAAACGCCGTTGTCCCTGATGTCGTTGGAGTAACACTAGTCAACGCTGCTCCAGCGGCGGTATAACCCGTCCCAGAAACCTCATTAGACGTTGTGTACGCCGTTGTGCTTGCGTTCAAGGTTGCTGAGCTTGTGTACAACGCTAACTTAAAAGTATTGCCAGAAGTAGCAGTAAAGTTGTGTGTGCCAACAAGAATCTCTTGCTTGAACGATGTGCATAGCGCAGATGTGATACTCATGTGAGTCTCCGTATTATGTTTGCCAAATCAGGTTGCCCTTGAGATTCAACCTCAGAGGCCAAAGTCGCCCGATCACTCTTGATCGCTTCTTTAATGTAGTAGCCAATAACCTTCCGTATGTCTTCTTGGAAGGATAACGCCTGCTCTGCAAGCAACGGATGACTGTTTTCACCCACACTAACAATACGCTTTGTTGCAGAATCTGCCCAGAAATCAGGGTCGTGCCCTTTGTTTTGCGTTGTAGCAACAACAACATTGCCAACATGACCAAGTGCCGTCATCTAGCAGACCTTACTTCACCAGAACGATAGCTGTCAGTTGTGCTGTAACCCTCGCCCAAAGCCCTAAGATCAGTCAAAGCTGAGTCGTATCTGGCTTGATAAAGCTGCATCAGATCAGGCTCACCCTTCAAGAAAGTGTATGCCTCAACAAGGCTTCCGTACAAAATCGCATTCTCTGCGTTATCGCCCAGCCAACTCGTTCCATCAGAAGAAACCGTAATTGATTGAGGCCTGTAAAAATAATGCAGCTCTACCGTTAAATTTCCATTTGGGGTTGGCCCAATGATAAAGGTGGTGTCATCAAAGATAGCGTAATACTTAGGTATCCCCGTGCTGGATGCGGTTGGGTACGCTTGACGTATAAAATTTACATCCTTAAAAAGCAGGTACTCGTAACCACTATTGTCCACAGCCAAAGAGTAAGGGGACAAAAAATCACTAGGCGTTTCTAGGTACGAGTTTGACTGAGTCAAAGTACCTGTAACGTTCTTCCTAAAATTAGGTAACTGAACAGATTTAAGAATCCGCTCCTCTGCTTGCGTAATTATCGTAGGAAGATTGGTAACAAGCGTTGTCTCGTTTGTCTCAAGATAATCTTGTATCGCCGTCTTTAGGGTTGTAAATGTCCACGCCATTAGCTTGTCACCACTGTAACGACACCCACATGACCCGAACAATCTAAGCCAACTTGCCCCACTGGATTAAACGAAGACAGTATTCGGCTCTCATCTAACCCCCTGTCCGGTCTTGGGTTTCTTAGTGCTCTAGGATCATCAACCCTCACCTTGCCTAACTGCAACTGAGGCTGATCTGGATCAACAACATCTTTGCCTACCAAAAACCCTGTAGGTCGCTGGTTCACAATCTCAGGCACCAAGTCCTTGAGCGGATACCTAAAACCAGTCATGTCGCAGTAACCGAAAGCGTACTTACCTCTAGTGTATGAACTCAAAACGAATACCCCCCAGGAGAAACGTACAATGAAGCTTTGTTACGATCTGAGTCTGAAGCAAGCGTCCATTGCTCTTCGTAGTCAGCCTTTAAGGCTTGCGCTCTAGCACCCGCTGATGGGTACTTCATGCTCAACTGATAAGCCAACCCACTAACCAAGCAAGGCAAGAATCGAGCAGGAACGTCTATGTTGTTCGCCGCTGAGTTGCCAGCATCTTCCACACGCTCCATGTAGTAGTAACCAAACTGATAGGTCTCTTGATCATCAGGCGTGGGCCACACATTGATTGTGATTGCGTCAGCGTTACGCTCGACGTAATACTGCAACGGCTTGCTTTGCGTAAGCTTGTTTGAAAGATTTGAGTATTGGCTTACAGAGATTCGAGTCATCGACTGGTCAAATTGCTGATTGACCTCACCTGCACTCGTCCTGACAAAAGCTTCGATTATGTCCAGAACCTTGCCGTCTAGGGTGTACTGATTTGTGCCAGCGGTAAGTGCTTGTGTGGCAAAATCTACAGACCAAAGGTTTAGCCCTCTGTTCTGCCATTCCAGCATCATTAGATTGAGGCTGCGCCTAGCGGTCTTATAGTCATACCCACTACGAAGCTCTAAGCCTGCTCGCTCAAAAGCCTCTTCCATTGAATCAGCAAGATCTAGGTTGAATGAGAATGTGCCGCTAGTAGCCATCTAAATAATTCTTCCACGGGTCTTGCCCTTGATAGCCATACCATCAATCGGCTTTGTGCGCGTCTTGCCTCCGGCTCTCATCTTGGTTGAACCAGACATGATCTTTTCCATACGATCAGCTTCGGCGGCCTCAGAAGCCAATCGGTCTTCTTCTTTACGCGCCTTTTTCTTTTTACGCTTTTCAGTCAAGTAAGCAGGAAGAACGCCCGCGTACTCCATAATCCCTTCGCCTTTCGCTAGCGATGCGATTGGCGAAACGTCTGAAAGTTTTAACCCCATTACGGCCTCCTAGCCTTTAGCTTCTTTTTAGGAACACGCTTCTTTTTTGCTGGCGCATTCTTAATCTGCTTGCCTTCTTGTGCTCGACTAATTGCCATCAGTCTCTGCCAAACTTTTGTTTTTGTGACTTGGGTGGACTTTTAGTGCTCCCACCTTTGCCAGACCAAAACACCTTGTTAGCCCAGTATGCGGCTGATGTCTTGCCCTTTTTAATGTTTTTGCCATGACGGGCTTTGAAGCTTTTGCGCGCCTCTGCTGAATAATTATGCCCCATCTTTTGATCACCAAACCGAATGATCTTCATCTTTTCGCCATCCCTAACAGCAACAACCGCCTTCTTAGACGGATGCTTGGGTGTGCGTTTTGGCTTGTTCAGCCCACTAAGACCAACTTTTTTTAGCCGGTTCTTCTCTGCATCGGTCAAACTCATTTACGATGCCTCGATGTCTTCTTGGCTATTTTCTTGGGCTGCTTTGAGTGCTGCTTTCCCTTCTTGGTGTCTTCTCGTTTCTTCTTGGAAGTGGCAGCGTACTCCTTGTCTGATAGAGCCTTTCGAGCCTTCTTCGGGAGATACCTTTCACCTGTCGCCTTTTTACCTTGGGTTGATGGTTTACCAGACTTAGTGCCCCATTCTTGCTTAGTCCACTTCTTTAACGATTTCTGAGATTTCTTCAGGGCCATTAGTCTCTATAACCCCCACCAGATTCTTTGTAACGTTTAGCCAGCATCTGCGCTTTACGCGCAGACCACTGACCAGGCTTACCGCCTTTACCACTAGCTTTGATCTGATTAAAAAGCCTCTTGCGTAAAGCTGGCTTCGTATAGTTGCCAGCTTCGTTAACTCGAGACTTACTCTTCTTTTTCTCGGCCATCTTAGAAGTGCTTCCGAACCTGCATAACTATGTTGTATACATCACCACTAGAGTGACCAACAGTCGTAAACTGTATGTCACCCGTGACACCAGACCCAGCGTTGTTGGGTATACCAGTGAAGTCAGTGAAGTCTAGCGTATCAGACCAATCAGCATTTAGCTGCCAAGCCAGAACGTCTGTCGTTGCATCAAATAAAATCTTCACACCCATCCCGATGGTTGAGTAGTAAATCTTTTGTATTGAAACTTTCGTACAGGCCGCTCCAGTCATAGGGTCATCAGCCAATGCAGAAACATCAATCTTAGTAACAGCAGATTCGCCTGATCCATCGCTCACATTAGTGAAGCGGAAGATGGCTGTGTTGCCATCATCCTGTATGGTTTGTGTAGCTACAGCATCAGCCATGACTGCCTCCTATTATTGATCAGCAAACGCAGGTGCAGTTGCACCAGTGACCGTGCCAAAGATCTGATAATTGGTGGTGTTCAAACCAACAATCGTTACATCAAATCCAGCAGGCACATTCAACTGAATGCTGCTATTTGAGTTTCCGTCAGAAAACACTGCGCTAACTTCGTTGTCAGTGTCTAAGAACGTAACACCGCCAATGTAAAAGTTAGTGTTTCCAGGGGTGACGATGATTGCGTCAGTCGCATCCGCAGCGCCACCAGCGTAAACAAACCGGAACACAGAACCAGCGATTGGCGCAGGCAAGGTGTAAGTGTTGTCTTGGCCGCCGTCTGGAACAAGAAGGATTCGACCGCTGTGGGTTGCGTTGGTAAGTGTTACGTTGCTATCAGCAAGGCTTACAGGGCCATCACCAATAGTTGCAACCTCAGTAATAGCACCAGAGGTGCTGTCTTTGCTTACGGTTTTGAAGGTGCTTTCAGAGCGAACCGCACCAGTGAAAGTAGTAGTACCCATTGTAGTCTCCTGTCTGGGTTAGTCCAATTGTTCCACATGGAACATTCGGTCAGGATAAAAGAGGTGGCCCCTAGAGGCCACCCCCAAAAAGGCTCTAGCTAGAGCCAGGCGATCCGTAAATGCCCAAGGGGTCAGATACGCCGAACGAGTACCGCTCACGCGCTTTATAGCGCACGTTACCAGTGTCGAAGTCGCCATCCATAGACGTTTCAAGCGGAGTACGCTCGAACATCTTCATGCCATTCGGCACATCGGTGATCAAGAAGAAAGCGTTGCTGTCAGTCAGGTAGTGATTGACGGCGTAACCTTCTGGGATCGCACCCATGTTACGGATAGCGTTGATGTCGTTGTCAGCAGTGCCAACACGCTGAGTGGTTTCAAGCAGACGATCTGCTGTAAACATCAAAGCGGGTGGTACGATCAAACGACGAGGACGTGCTGCAATCAGTAGACCTCGCTCATCAGTGAAAGCAGCGATCTCGATGATTGCATTTTCCAAAGATGTCTCGTTCAAGTCAGCGCCAGTAGATGGACGGTTGGCATTGGTGCCACCATTCACTAATGGGTGCGAAGCGTTGAACAGGGTAACACCGTCTCCAGACTGGAAACTGGTGAAGCCATTGTTCAGCAAGTTCGCTGCTTTGACTTGCTTCGTGTACGCCATAGCGCGAGAAAGCGCCTTGGTGTAACGAGCCGAAAGAGAATCGTACAAATTATCTTCCATCGCTTCCTCGGTGATCGCAAAGCCCATCGAAATGGTTTCGTGATTGTACCGAGCGGTGAAAGACTCTTGCGCTGAGTCATAGCTCGTTGCTGCGCCTTCTGCCTTAACAGGGGCCGCTGCAAAGCCTGACAGCTTTACCTCTTCCTCGAATGAACGATCAGAGCTTTCTGTCTCATAAATGAGAGTGTGCTCGTCTTCGTATTTTTCGTACTCCAAACCAAACAGGGCGTTAAGCCCAGGCAGGAGTTCTTTAAGCATTTGCGCTCTTGAAATTGCCATTGCCTAATTCTCCTTATACGCCGAGCTTGGTTTCGTAAGCGTGGCTCAAGGGCAGGTAGGTAACGATGCAATCTGTGAATGCATCACCTACGGTGCTTGTTGGGCCATCTACGAAATCAACGACACGCAGTGGTAGGGTATTAGTCGTAGCGATAGAGCCGCCGTCTAGGGCGTTCTTGCTTCGACCGATTGAGGTTGATCCAGCAGTGTTAACCGCTGAGATGTTGTTTCCAAGGCCGGTTTGAGCAATAGCTTCATCACCCTGCATACGGAATAACAACTTAGGATCATCGACAACGTAAGCAACGATATCATCAGCAGCCGTAGATGCTGGGAATTGTTGATTAAACGTCATCTGGTTTGTGCTGGGATCTGTGTAAGCACAGCCTACAAAGATACCAACGGTGCCAGCAGCAACAGAAGTTGTTACAGCGGCCTTTTCAACGGTGCCAGCAGCAACCAGCTTAACGAAATCACCATAGAAAATGGCGGTTCCATAAGCATTAGCGATCTTAATGTGACGAACTTTTCCCGTGAACGAGCCGCTCGCACTTAAAGTATCAACTGGTTCGGCACCCATAGGGGTAGCAACAGTAGCCATAATGGCCTCCTAGTTAATAATAACTAACCCCTGCTAAGAGTTAGTTTCTTCCAAAAGTAGTCCTAGTGCTACGCTCTGGATTGAGCATAGGCATTCTAGGGTCGCTTTCTCTTAGGTAGTTGTTATCAACCGATGACATTTGGTTTTCCGCTATGTTCTGGAAATGTTGCGTTCTAGCAGCCATTGTTTCCTCTGGCGCTTTGCACAACAACAATCCACCAACCTCAATGTTGCCTTCAAACTGAGATCCTATATCGGAAGTCAGCATTAGTTCAGGATGGTCTTCAGCCTTTACGGGCGACCAACCTTCTCTGAACATTTTAGAAACATGGGTATTGTCGGATTGACCAAGAAGCGATGTCTTAACCCACCGAAACACATAACCATCTTGTGGCTCTGGGTCAGGCAGGATTGCGGCAGGCTTCCATGTGTCAGTCGGTCTTTCATCTACTTTACGAGAAGTTGATTTTCTTGGTGTGCGCTCTTCAGACATTACGAGGTCTCCTTTGCGAGTTGCCTCGCGTACTGTTCAGGGGTTAAACCCAACCTCTTAGCGAGAGAAAGCTGGGTGGACGTTAGCCGTATTTTGCGCGGTTTAGCACCGTTGCTCCTTGCGGAGGGTGCCACCACCGTCGAGGGTTGATTAGCAGTCACGGATGCGTCACGCCCATATGTGTCGCCATTATCCTGCCAATCATAGTCTGGGAAAGCTTGTCTCAGACGAGAATCAATCTGTCGGAAATACTCTTGGCTGTTAGGCTGGATGCCTCGCTTTATCAAAGCGGCATGTGTGCCATAAGCAAGGCTTGTCATTTCTTCAAAGCCATCCTGCATGAACCAAGAGTTCTTTTGCGCCCAACTTGCAGCTTCAGGATCTACCTGTGGCGGCTGTTGTTGAGCAACATTCTGTACAGCCTGCTCAGCAACTTGCTGCTGATACGTCTGTTGTTCGTACTGCTCTCGTTGAGCTTGTTGAGATGCGACGTTTGTTTCGTATCTCTCGGCCTCATGTAGCTCTGCTTGCGCTCTTGTGAGGGTTTCTTGTGCAGATACTAGGTTATCAGTATCGCCTTCCTCATACGCCCTCTTGTAGCTATCACGGGCTTGTTGCAAAGAGAGTTCTGCGCGTTGCTTGATCTGAGCGACTAACGCTCCCTCACCACGATTGATCAGAGATTCCATCTCTTTATTCTTCGAGGCAAGCTGTTGAGCAACTCGCACAGCTTCTTCACGCATCTTTTCAGCGGCTTCGCGTTGTCGCCGCTCTTCGTGTTGTTCGTAACGAAGCTTGTTGATTCGCTTTTGAACCTTTTCGCTGTAACCTTCTAGCTCATCATCGTCTTCATCATCAGATAACGCCTCGGACTTTGGAGGCCGACGATCTTCTGCGCTGCGGTCATCAATGATTTCCAGTTCTATATCAGAGTCTGGTGACACTTCATCTCGGCTTTTACCGATCTGTGTACGAACACCAAAGAACTTTTCTTCTGCGGAAGTTGTTTCAGGAGCTTCCGGCTCCATTTGTGCTTCACTCATACCTTAACAATCCCCCTTGGATCTTCTACAACGGCTTCAACGCTATCGTCATTAATCAAACGGAACTCTTTGTCGTGAACCTTAAATCTGGTTCCAGAATAAGACCGCATAAGAATAAAATCACCTTCCTTGCAGGATGGCCCAGACGGAAACCGCTGAGAATCGCTATATGCATCTGGCCCTAAAGCCAACACCATACCTACGATTGATCCTATTTCTTCGTTATGCAGCGTTTCGGTGGCTTTTAATATGCCACCCGCTGTTTTTTCTTCGGGTTG
>Ga0181389_1001164_pt1 | contig 10427 bp, 11 predicted proteins | sample 12SPOviralmetaG_FD_130121 | JGI IMG/M metagenome (GOLD analysis project Ga0181389, IMG submission 130121) | Marine viral communities from the oligotrophic San Pedro Time Series (SPOT) site, San Pedro Channel, CA, USA - 12 SPOT_SRF_2010-06-29 | ecosystem: Environmental > Aquatic > Marine > Strait...
ACTAATCATGGCTGCGCGACGAATACCGCCTGCTAATACTGCATCTGCAATATGACACATAATGTCATGGCATTCTATTGGTGTTAAGTTATCTCCGTTTGCTTTAGCAGAAAGAATACCATCTATTTTTAGTAATGCTTCCTTAAGTGGTTGTGGTCCTGGAGCCTTTCCTCCAGATGTAATTAACAATGCTCCTTTCTCTCTAATGTCCGAGAAGTCGAATTCGACGGTGGACTTGAGTCCCCCGAAGTAAGACTTCATCAATACCTTTACTGCGTCTGCCCAACCTTCTATAGAATCACCGATGAGAAACCGTCGCTTTCGAGAAGGGTTAGGTTTCTGGATTTCTGGTAGTTTTCTAACATGGTGATTTTGCACAGAATAACCTACACCTGTTCCGCCAAGAAGGAGGAACATGGTTTCACTAAATGCGTGTAAATCATCTACTGGCATGTATGCACAATTATAGATTCTATTTGGAGAAAGTTCTATTGGCTTTCCACCGAACTGCATACTTCTCATAGAAGGTAAAATCTTCTTTTGCTTTACCAATTCGTATGCAGTTTTAATCTCCTGTTCAAGCGTAGGGTAACGCTTGATATGCATATCCATGTTGCGGTTTGAGAGTTCTTCCCAATTTTCTCTTCGTTGCTTTCCAGCATCGAATCTTGCGTATTTCATGTGCACGGTAATGTCGCTTAAAATTTCTTTTGATATATCCATATTTTTGTCCTCATCCCCTATTGTTCGTGGGGATTTCGAACCAAGGTGGTCCTGCACTTAAAGGAAACCCAATAAAAGTTTATTTTTTATTAGATGCTTATGAAGTGACGGTTATTTCGGTCATTTGCAGTTCATTATCGCGGTCACCGGATATTGTTCTTTGATTGAGTCTAAAGTAGTTATCAATGAAGTCCAATGCTTTCTTTTTTGTCGTAAAGGCGGCGATGACTCCAAGATTATCTAGAGATACTGTTGGAGCACCTACACGCTTCACTTTACGCTTAACATCTTCACCTTCGGAGACTTCTTTAGAAACGCCAGTCATAATGATATCTTCTGCTTCGGGGTCTATATTTTCTTTCACAACATCATAAGTCGTTTTTCTACCCATGCTAGTGCAATCTATATTTGGACACCATATCGCTCTCTCGTATGGGTTGTGAACAGCATAAATTGTTTTTGCTTCTAACTTAACACCCGCACTTTCAGCCGCAGTTGTGAGTGCTGCAAGTTGTGCTTTGAGCGCGGCTACTTCTGCGCTAATGTCACTCATAGTCTTTCACGACCACGGAGTTGAACTTCTCGTGCGGTTCTTGGTAGCATTATTTCTGTTCCTGCTAATGGAGGTCTTGGAACGAGTGCTTTCTTTCTAGCATACTGATTTGCTATGCCATCTAGTGTTGCTTGGACTCCTACCGTTTCGTAACTAACATACTTTGCTCCTTGCCAGTTTCCTTGCCACCATCCACGAGATACTCGGAAAGCGACTCGCTTAGATTCGTTCACAAGTAGTGATGCTTGACTTGGACCCGTCCAAAGTTTCCAACTATCGGTCGGGCTACATTGGTAGTTCTTAGGAGCAGTTAGTTTAGCAAGTTCTCGGAGTCTTGCACGACCCTCTGCTTGAACTTCTTCGGTCATCGATTTTGCGAATCGAGTTAATCTTCCAGAAAGTTTCCTATATTCGGAAATCAAGTCTTCTGTTGATTCGACCTTTGGTTGTGACTTGGACTTCTCAACTGCCTTCTTCATTTTGGCTTTCTTTTCTTTCTTAACTTCTTCCTTTACGGAAGTAGCGTCTTCTGGAATCTTATACTGGCCGTCTTTGTAAAGACCATATAGTTCTGAAATTTTCGTTTGTGACTTGCCTTTGTGTAGAGATCTAAATTCATTCCACTTCATTAACTCTTGAGATGTCATGAGTATCTGGTGTTATGTTGGCACTATTAAGATTACTAATGAATTCTCGATAATCTTTGATTGCTTTTCTTGTGGCATTTCTTGGGGCATTAGATAGACCTATCAAATCTTTCTGGGTTATTTTGAACCCATATTTTTCTCCCATTACAAACAGCCAAGCCGTATGTCTAGCATACGGTATTATGACTCCTGATAGAGGTTTATATTTTTCAAATTCTTCTAGTGCGGCGAGTGACAATGATTCTTCCATACCGATTAATTTGCCTATGGACAGGAACTCTCGCTTTACTCTATCGTCTTTTCCTGGAGTTAATACTGTCTTCAAGATTCTAATTTTAGCATAAACTGTCTCTGGTTTTAGTTTTAGTTTTAGTAATGTAGTTCTATTAGGGATAGTTCCTACTATGTGTGAGTTAATTGCTATTGCTTTAGGGGGAATATCTAAACCTATTCTAAATGCAGAATGATTAGAAATTTCTAATGAACGCATAATATCGATAATTCGTCTTGTGTTTCTATTTATAGAAACTGCTAGCGAGGAATCAATCACCTCTAACTTCTCTACAAAGGCGAGTATGGAATTTTCCCTATCTACTCTAAGATCGAAGTCCCTAGAAAAATCGGCCTGGATGTTTTCACCTTCGGGAGTGAAATCTTTATCTTCATTCATCGGTCCAGAGTCAGCATCTTCCTCTTCGTCAAATAATTCTCTATCATCATAAATATCCCACTTCACGACTGATAAACAAAAATTGCACTTGTAAGACCCTCTATCGGAGTTATAGGAATAATCGCCACTCTCCGCAGGACACGGAGACTGTTCTGGTTCTGCACGGCAATAGAAATTACGCCCCAATATATCGTCGGATTTCTTGCTTTCCAATATACGACACCCCCTCGACAAATAACTGTGGCAACTCTTTGTCGCCAGTTAGTGCAAGTATTTGCTCCATTCTTGGGGAGTCCATATCTTCTACATCTATGAAGTCGAACATTATTCTAGCATCTTCTAACATACCGATTACGGCTTTGGTTTGGGATTGCCAAGACAACCCCCACAACTTCACGAGCATGCTTATGCGAGGAGTATCTTAGAGTTAAGTTTTAGGATGCAAAGAAATGTGAGTTAATTATGGAAGTGGATAGTCCGTGGTCGAGATTAGGTTTCGGCAATAAAGGAAAAAGCGCTGAGGCAGAAGAGATTTTGCTTCTTAGAGATCAGGTAATGGAGTTATCTAAACTCGTTGCTGACCTCACTATTCGTATAGAAAAGGTAGAACGAGTAGAAGAAGGACCTATAGATAATGTATTTGGTGTTGCAGATTATAGTGATTTCTTTGGAGAGGAACCCGAAGACTCTAACGAAGATTCTGAAGTTATCGAGCCTGATAGTTCTGAAGAAACTAACGAAATTGTTAGAGTCAAAAGTGGTTTTACTGCTCCACCGCCTGAAGAAGTTGAAGAGTCCGCGACAGAGGAAGTCGAGCCTATCGGCAGTTCCGATGACACCGCCTCCGAGGAAGACCCTATTGAAAAGGAATTTGTAGAAAAAGAAGAGCAAGAGATTACCGACGGTGTTGTCGAAATGGTGGAACAATATATTGACAACAACAATGCAATCCTAAATAATCAATTGAAAAAGAAGATTTACTCCGATATCCCTGTCAATGATAAAATCAAAAAGAGTATCAAAGAGGCACTTGCTAATCACCCTAGAATTAAGTCCCACAAGTTAGATAATTTCCGAACTCTATATTACAAAGGGGAAAGTCCTGATGAAGAATATGCGAAAGCGTTTAATTGATTACATCAAAGAAGGTGTGATACCTATCACACTATGGAGTCATCATAATTGGCTTGTGACTATCGAAGCCAAAATAGATACTGGTGCTGACCGTTCATCTTTAGACATTGGACTTATAGAAGCATTAGAGTTCAAATCGACTAAAGCAAAACAACGGGTAAGAAGTGCTAACGGTGTGAGCACTCGCGGATTATACCGTGCTTCGTTCCACCTAAATGAAGAATATCAAGAGTTAATCGTTTCAGGTGTTGATCGCTCCAACATGAGATACCCCATGATAATCGGCCGAGAAGATTTCCTAAATCTCTGCGAAATAGAAGAAGAAGAATAAAAAACAACTAATTCTTCTCCACCTAATACTTTTTACTTTTTTATTATGTCTTTCTTTTTCTTTGTTATATGTCTTTCTATTCTATCTTCTTCTTCATATATAACTTACATACCTTGTCTTAATACTTTTACACTTTTTATTGGGTCACACCTCATAAAAAATATTTTTTATTAGGTCAAACACCACTAATTTATATATCAAGTAGCGTTCTATTATATACCAACTAATACTTTTTGCAGTTTTATTAGGTGGTAAAGGATTCCCAAACTTTTCGCCAATACCCTACATTTTTGTAGGCGACCTAATAAAATTTAATTTTTTATTAGTTAGATATCTAATTCGATGCTTAGAGACTTACACAATTCCTTGTATCTATTGCGAATAGTAACTTCGGTAACATTACTAACCTTAGAAATTTCTAACTGCGTCCTTATCTGTCGTTCTAACTGACAAGCGATATAAATCGCAGCGGCGGTGACACCCGTAGGGCTTTTACCATCGACTAATTCTTGACCAGTCGCATCTTGAATTATTTCATACACCCTCTGAATAGTATTCGTAGAAAGACCTAACTTAGAACAGAAAGATTGCACATAGTCTTCTGGGCGATTGATATCCATCCGCATTCGTAGTCTTTGCTTCATCAACTTGTAAGTTCTAGTAAGTTCTTTCCTACCAATCCTACTATGTTCACAAACTTCTTCGATAGTTCGACCTAGTTTGCTTAAGCAACATACGGCATATATAGCAGATGCTACCAAAGCATCTATACTCCTACCTCTAATCATATCGGCCTGAACAGCCTTCCTATAAATCATGGATGCTTCTTCCAAGTGGGAGGGTGCAAGTCCTAACTGTGAACCTATCCTATTGATTTCAGGAAGAGCCTTTTGTAGATTCCTTTCCCTAGAAGAAGAAGTCCTAGCACGAGTCTGCCACTTACGCATACGATACATTTGTGCCCGACTCTTCCCAGAGATGGCTCTTCCCGAAAAGTCAGTGTTCCGCCAATCAATATCCGTAGACAATCCTTTGTCGTGAATCCTAAGCGTGGTCGGAGCACCAGTCCTAGACTTACCTTCGTCGTCAGGTCCAAAGGTTCTCCACTCTGCACCCTGATCTATGGTCGTTTCTTCTAAGACTAACCCGCAGTCACCACAAGTAGTTTCTCCTCGCGTGTTGTCCACCAATAAATTTCTAGAACCGCATTCACCGCATCTAACTAAATTTTCTACTTGCATATGATCGTCGTCTTCTTCCATTCGTGTGACCTGTTAAGATTCCTTATGGACCGGTATTTAATATTAACTATTATTAAAATTCCGTTAAATTCCGTCATTACTATATACTTCCTGCTATGACGATGGTTTCCCGACGGTGATTTTTTGGCAGAGACAGGAAAAGCAAAACGAGTTTCATTCGACCTTCGTGGTGAAAACGCTGAGGCTTTCGAGGCATGGAGGAAACTTTTGTCCGCTAAACTCGGTTTTGATGTTTCCCCAAGTAAAGCCGTCCTTTGGTTAATGCATCAAGATCAGAAAGGAGGCGAAGAATAATGGTTTCTGTGGAAGAATTATTCGCTAATTACCTATTGTTGTCTAAGGAAGACCAAAAGGAATTCCTTTCCCATATTAAGTTGGCAAATCGGAAAAACGCTTCTTGGAAAGATATAGCACCAAGGGTCAAAGCCTTCGCCATCGAGAGAAAAAGGTTCTCGATTAAAGAACTAAAAGATGCGGGCATAATACCATCTAAAACCCCTAAGCAAAATTTCGTCAAGTGTGTCATGCCCATCCTCGAAAAGGAGGGATTCACACTCATAGAACAAAAAGGAGTTTTACCTAGAAATGGCTCATTATTTCACATAGTAGGTCACGCCCTTATCGTAGAAGAAAAGACACAAACATTTTTCGAGGAACCAAATAGGGAAGCGGCAAAGTATTTTGTCGATAATATTCTAAATGGTAAAATCGGTCAAGTCGATATACGAAAGTTAGTGCCAAAAGACACTTTTGCCTTTGGCAAACCATCGATGAACACATTTTCAAAATATGTAGTTGATGAAGCAGGGAAAGTCGGATGGAGGTCTGGCTCTAACTTTTTCATATTAACCAAGAAGGAGGAATTTAACAATGAGTGAAGAAACATTAGGGGAAGAAGAAACAAGAACTATGTTGTGGCAGAATACTGACACAGAGATTACGAGATCTATCCATGCTTACTTAGCATGGCATTCAGGGGCAGTTTTTAGAACTAGTATCACTGATCGACCACTAAGAACCGAGTATCTTGATAGAAGAGCAGACGAAGCATTGTCCGACGCATGTCGATTAGGCTTCGATACAAGCGACCCTAGAAGACTACTAAGTATGCGTTCACTAGATACCCAAACTCAGCACGACATAGGAGACCAACCCGTAGTATGGCTAGATGTAGAAATGTTAGACCAAGGATTTGCTTTACCAGCATTAACCCCTGATGGATTAACATTCGAACCTATTGCAGTAGGTCATCCTAGATACGATAGTTATCTAGAGTTTAGAGCAGCATATAAGGAGTTAGGGCATTTCATTAAGCACTATCCTGGAGAAGTAGACTATCAATTAACTCGACTGCAAAGAGATTACTTGGAGATATCTAACTATAACTATGAGCAAGAAGTAGATTCATTCCATTTTATACCTCCAGAATTTCACATAACAGGAATTCCAGATGATAGAGTTAGAACCATCACACAAATGAACCCTTCACACGATTTAGGAAAACTCATTTCATTGTCGGGTCAAGTAGTCGAGATAAGTGAATACAAAACAAAATTCACAACAATAGCATGGAAGTGTAAAGACTACAATTGTCGAGAAGTTCACTTCGTAGAACAAGATGAATATATGGCGACCATAACAAAGCCTGAACCATCTTGCGGTAAATATCATGAGATGCAGTATGGTGAAAGCAACGGTTGCAATTCTAAGCACTTTGAAAGACTCCCTCCTCCAATGTCTAATGCTGTGTCTGTCCAAAGACTCATTCTTCAAGAGGAAGATATAGTCGATGGAGAAACGAAGTCCATGACAGTAGAAGTAAGAGGCTCTATGGTAGATTCAGTATTAGCAGGTCAAGGAGTAGAAGTTATTGGTATTCTACATTCCGAACCAGTAGGTAAAGGTCTTAACTTAGAGAGAAAGATGATTATGGCTAGGTCGATAACCGAGAAGTCTAATCAACTAACCAACATTACAGTGACCGAAGAAGATCAGTCAAGAGTAGAAAGATTCGTCGAAGAATACAATTACTCCGATAGAATGTCTATGGTGATAAAAGAATGGGGAGGAAGAGTATATTCTGAAGACCACATCAAAGAAGCAATTATTCTTCAAGCATGTGGTGGAGTTAAGAATGGCTACTCCAAAACAAGTGGAAGGATTCATATTCTAATTGTTGGAGACCCAGGAACGGCTAAGACAAAGTTGCTAGAGTTAGCAACAGAGATACATCCAGGAAGTAGATTCGTCCAAGCAGATGTAGCATCACAAGCAGGTTTGTTCGGAGCATGTGTTCAAGCAGAGGACTTATACACAGGAAAGAAACAATGGACAATCACTCCAGGAGAATTGCCTCTTGCTCACGAATATGGCGTATGTGCCGTAGACGAATTTAATTTGTATAAAGGAGATAAATCAGAGTTCAATAACGCTATGGAGAGTGGATATATCAAAATTAGCAAAGTCCAAAGTGCGACATTGAAAACTCCAGCCCCAATAATTGCGGGAGCAAATCCTATGAATGGTAATAAGAAGAAGTGGATTCGTGGAGAGCGAGTTCCATATACCGAACAAATAGGGTTAGACTTTGCCATGCTACAAAGATTTTCACTAATCTTCGTCTTAGAAGATACTCCAGATAAAGAACGGGACACGAATATTGCATTGTCGATGATTAAAGGAATATCACAGTCTTCTTCCGAGGCAGTAGAAGAAGCCGCATCCGAAATAGACATAGAGTTTATACAGAAGTATCTTTCGATTGCTAGAGAGTTTAACCCAGTCTTTACTACGGCGGCAGGTAACTATATGGCAACCCAGCACGCTCAAAAGAGACAATCGACAGACGATGACGACGAACTTAGAAGCCACAGGCAACTAAACTCTCTATGGAGGCTTGCTAGTGCTATAGCAAAGTTCGATTTATCGGAAACTGTTACTTTAGACCACATACAAAGAGCAGAACTTATCATCGGAGAGACACTAACAGAGAAAGACCCTGGATTATTCACAACGGGAGTCACAAAGGCTGACCGAGAGTTAGAACGCGATATCAAAGAAGGAATTATAACCTTCTTCGTACAGGACGATTCGGACACGGGCAAAACCGCATCTGACCTTCTAATCGAGGTCAGCAAAAGCATTTCTAGTTATAGGAAACCATCCCTAAACGAATTTACAGAAATTCTCGATTCCTTGTCCGAAGGCGAAACAAACGGCTTCACTAAAGCAGGCGACATGTATTTCAAATTGGAGTGATTAAAAATGACAAATCCGTTCAAAGACTATAAATTCAAAGAAGAAACCGATAGAGAAATGATTTTGGAGTATTTCCAACTTCTATACAAGCGAAAGTCCGACATGTTTCCGACATTGAAACTTTTGATGATTTTCAAAGCATTCAAAGCGGTAGTCCCCGACTTTGATATGTCGCTAGAAGAATTCAAAACTCATTTAGACGCATTAGCAGAAGCCCCCGAAGGTAGGCTTATGAAAAAGAAAGACGAATACTACATGGGTGATTGAAATGGATATATTAGAAGTAATTGACAAACTAAAAGAGTTAGACTACGACGAAGTAACTATAGATGCCCCAGAGTTTAAGTTATCTCTCAAGAGAAGCGGGTCGCCTACAGTTCCTACACCGCAAGCGGGACAAGCGGGACAAGCGGGAAGAGTCATCGACACCATAGTCAATGAAGACAAACCAGCAGGTCTAGCATCGACAAAACAGGTCAAGTATGTTAGAGATGTTATGGTAAAGGAGTTTGAAAACAACGACGAGCCTCTAATTAACTATCTAGCACACTTGTTAGAACTACCAGTCTTTGAAGTTCCCCATCCCGACTCTTGGGACGAAAAACTCACAATTGAAATGGCAGAAGCGATTCTAAACGATTATGAAAGAAGAAATAACATTGACAAGAAGCGGTGATAACATGACGGTTTATGAAAAGAAAGATGTTTCCCAGTTAGTTAGGGACTACTACTCAACGATAGATTTCGATATACCAGATATCCAAAGAAGAGAAATCGCTTTCCAAAATTGGAAAGAAGTCGGCATTAGAGATAGGCATCGCTACTTCCAGACAAATGAAAATCTAAAAGCATATCTTTCAAAGATTCCAAAAGCCGCAGTATTTCACTCTGTAGGATATTACCTAGACCCACTAGAACGGGAGTTCGCTAAAAAGTCTTTACAAGGTTTCGACTTTATTTTCGATATAGATGCCGATAACTTGACGGGCGAAGGCTATGTGGAAAAGTTAGGAGATTTATGCACAATGGCTAAACGCCTCATTGACACATTCTTGGTAGGACACTTCGGTATTCCGAAAGAAGATATCCGAATAGAGTTTTCAGGAAGGAAAGGACTACATCTAACAATCCTAGGGGATAAGTATCGTTATCTATCTAAGACTGCTAGAAGAGAACTAGTTGAATACATAGAGGGGACTAAGTTAGATAGAACTATATTATTTCCTGAAAAGAAAGGATATGTCCTTAGTGAGCCTAACTCTAAAGGGTGGAGAGGAGAAGGGCGGGCTTTCATAGAAGACTTACTAAAAACAACCGAAGGCAAAAACGCCAAAGAGATAGAAGAAATACTTCAAGAGCACAAACTTCCGAAAGTGCAAAGCAAAAAAATAAGCGCCCTCCTAACACAACCGAAAATTCGGCAAACTGTGTTAGAAGGACGCTTAAGCCCACTTATGGGCAAGGGTGCTGTGACGCTTAATTCACTATCTGGAGCCGTGATGAAAAAACACGGCGTAGGTTTAGGTTCTATTATTGCTAACATGAAAAAGAAAAAGACAAAGTATGAGTTCGATGGTAAAATCATAGATAGAGCAGTGACTTATGACGCTCACCGTATCTTGAGAATACCAAAGTCTATTCATCCCAAAAGTGGTTTTCCTTGCATTACTATTTCATATGAACAATTATCGGATCCTCTTGAAATCTTTGACGAGATTTCAAAGTTAGTAGGACACGACTTAATTACGATAAAGTTAGCAAAACCTGTTTACCTAGAAGCAGACGAGGTTTTGGACTTAGAAGCAGGAGAACATTTGCTTCCCAGATATCTTGGTCTCGCTGCATTGAT
>Ga0181389_1001165_pt1 | contig 10425 bp, 14 predicted proteins | sample 12SPOviralmetaG_FD_130121 | JGI IMG/M metagenome (GOLD analysis project Ga0181389, IMG submission 130121) | Marine viral communities from the oligotrophic San Pedro Time Series (SPOT) site, San Pedro Channel, CA, USA - 12 SPOT_SRF_2010-06-29 | ecosystem: Environmental > Aquatic > Marine > Strait...
ATCTTCTGATATGGGCTCAATTTCACAAGATCTGATTTTCCGCCGCCTGTCTTCATAAGTTTTATCCATTTCTTTGCTTTTGGGTCTGATGGGGGTTTCTTAGAGAATTTTTGGATCTCTTTATACCCTCGCATTGTTTCAGCTTTATAATCTGCATCATCTGAGTTATCTATGACATACATTCTGTTTTTGAAAGTACCTTGAAATTTACCAATATTTTTTTGAACATCATTCCATGACTTCTTAACCATATCGTCTGGAAGAGTTCTTGCACGTTTTTTATTCCTGTTCATTGCAGTTTCTAAGTCAGTGTTGACAAATATCATTGCGGTCTCATAACCCAATTTTCTCAGAGATTGATGTTGCGTAAAAATCTTCTTATAATCTTTACCAGTACCGTCGATAACAAGACCAAGTTTACCTTTTAGATACATGCCCATTTTATTTTTGGTGAGGGTTTTTGCCTTCTTACGAATTTCTTGACCTTTAGGTGAAAATATATTGTCTGGTGTCGCCTCTAGACCTGCCTTTTTCAGAGCGGCTTCGAACGCATCATCAGAGTTTACCACTTTAAATCCAAAAGAAGTTAATGCGGTTTGACCTACCACAAACGATTTACCACTCCCTGGCCCACCAGCGAGAAACACCGCTTTAAAAATAGATGGATCGTTTACCCCTTCTAAAATCTTTACGTATTCGTATAAGTTCATCGTAGTAATTCTTCCGCCGTTATATATATTTTCTGTTGTGTCTTCATATGTGTAGCTTCATATATGTTCAAACCGAATATATCTCCAACTGGAAAACATTCTTCACTTATCCTCACTTTGTCTTTTGCGTTCACCATTGGATCGCATGTAATATTTAGTACCTTTTCATATTTAAGAGAATAAACGCCAGGCGATAGTTGATCGTCTTCCAACATAAACCATCTACTTTCTTCTGCAAGTAAATCACTGGTATCGATACCAGCTTTTAACAGATCTTTCCTCATATTTTTTTCGCTGACACCAAACTGTTCCTTAATAAGATACAGGGCGGCTGCATATGAGGCGATCCGTGATGAACCACCTGGCGCCTTTGCCATCAATTTCTTTATATTAAATACTAACCTTATAAATGGAGTGTAATAACTCGAATAGTTTTCACGATCAGCAATCTTATTAAAAGGTGGTTTGACTAGTCGTTTACCTTTCTCATCGATAATACCAGCCTCAAACGCCTTCGTTTTATTAAAAGGCGTGACCAATAAGGCGAGAAATCTAAACGTATACGCAAGATCCGCTGCTGATTTTAACAATCCCATTATATTTTCCTTAGTACCCTAATAACTTCTTTATCCTGTGCAATCCCTGTATATTGACTATTCGTAATATACTTTAAATAGACAAGAAATGGTTTGACCACTTTCCAATGATGTTCGTCTAGTTTCAGATCCAATAACCGCAAAGCGGCATACATTCCAAAAACATTAAAAACTATAATCAAGTGGTTTAGTATTAACCGTTCACTCAGTAAACCCTGATCGACATATCTATTGACCAGACGCTTTATATATTTAAATCGTTTCAGATCACCATAAAATTCGTCACTATCAATTCCCAGTGGGGTGTAGTAGTGTTTTATTGCAAACTTAACGATATCTTCTTTCAGAAGAAAGTCGTCTTCCACATCATCTTGCATAGTTATTCCATTATTATTTTTACTTGGAAGCAGCCCTGAATGCCATTATCTTCTTGTTTTTACCATGATCCATAACTTTTTTACCAAGTGGTGTCAAGTTACCTTTTTTATCATACATCTTATCTATAAGTTTTTTCTCTTCGGCTGATAACTCCACCAGAGTTTCTTCTCCTAGACCTTCTGCATCACTGGTTTTATGACCACCACCTTCTGGGCCCATACCTTCACGCCAGTCACCACACTCGCATGGATCACAGTTGCAGTCCACACAATCACAGTTAGGATTCACGTCTTCTTTGATCTTAGTAGACATTTTAAATCTTGTATAAGACAATTTATCACCAACTTTAATATCAATTGGTTTATCATCAACTGTCGCAAATTTACCAATTTGGATAGTCTTAGACTTTGGATTCTTTTTCATTAGATCAATTGCTTTTGTCTTGTCTTTAAATTGACCTAAAACCTCATACTTCGACCCTTGTACAACAACAAACATACCCTGACTTGCTTTTTCAGTCTGCATATCTTTGTATGCCTCGGCGAGTTGTTTCCACATTTTAGTTGTCCTTTGATTTCTTAGTCATTTTCTTAAATGACGCAAAGTTCAACTTGTTGGATTTTTCCGCATCGACGCCTGGTTCTTTTACTGCACGATCAAGTTCTTTTTTCGCATTAGGTGCAAGACCATCTGTTTTGTCTTGTGCGACACTATCAGAGTTTTTACCAGCACCAGTAGATGCAGCCTCTTTGACTTTCTCTTGAGTCTGGACTTCAACTTCTTTTTTGCCTTTAGACTCAGAGTTCTTACTGATTGCTTTTCTACGTTTGTGTAGATACTCATCAGAACTATCTGTATCGCCATCGTTGTCGATGTCTTTATCCTTACGATCATCAAACTTTTTCTTGACCGCTTTTTTATCGACTTTATCCATGCCGTCACCATCATCAGACTTGTCGTTAGACGCATCTTCATCTTTTGGTTTCTTTTTGTACGTGTCCATATCTTTACCACGTTTCATTGCGCCTTCATCTTTTTTCTTGGCCTGCAATGCCTTACGTTGTGCGACCTGATCATCGTCATCTCTACTATCGCCCATCGCTTCTTTTTGATCCGCGAGTTTCTTTGCCTCTTGTTTCAACATTGCTTCTGCGCGTTTTGCATTTTCTTGGCGTTGTTTTTCTTGAATCTGAGCGTACGCCTCACCCATTTTCTTGATATCTTCGTATTTCATTTTGGTTTCCTTACATCCATATTTGGGTTGTGACTGCACCAGCGAACGCAACTATTGCGACCCAGAACAATTTATTTATCAATCCCACTGTGTGGGCATTATCATCTACTTTCTTCTCAATTCTATCTAACTTCTCCGAGAACCGATTCATCCTTGCCCAAGACTCATCTCGGTATTTCTCGTAGTTATCTAACTTTGCCTCGAACCGCGCCATCTGTATGATTGCTTCGGCCATTTTGTCGATCTTCTCCTCAATTCTATTGAGTCTATTTGATTGTGAATCTGCCATCAGTTATCCACCTTCGCACCAGCTCTCCACTGGTAACATGACCAGTATCGTGCCTTATGTTTGGGGCCTGGGTTATCACAGTTGTGTCTCGCTCTAAAACTTTTCCTTCGGCCAGGATCGTCGCGTTTAATATCCATGTTAGGATCACCAAAGCGCACCACCACGACAGCACCTTTTTCATTTTTGACATATACTTTAAATTTCTTATTAGGGTTTTCACTTGTTCGAATAGGATTATTCAGAGTCACCTTTTTCCCCTGATACTCCGACTCTTCTAGAGTCTCTTCAATAAGACAAGACTCGCAAATCTCATCAATTACATCTTCGCGATATCTGTCAAACTTTTTCATTTTCGTCGTGCTTTCTGAAATGCGTTATATTCTTTACGTCTTGCAGAGTCTTTTGCTTTTATTGCCTGTGGCAGACCTTCTTTCTTTAGTAGATCTGATATGGCACCTATCTTCATGCCTGGAAATTTACTTCTGATCTGCTTTGTTGCTTTGACCATAGGTACTGCATCTTTGACCAGTTGTTTTGCCATGCTTTTTGCTCTTGGAGAAACAAATCCTTTTACGATATCCCTGTCCTGATCAAAATCATAATCCTTGTGCCAACCACGCATACGTTTGTCTGTTGCTTTCTCTTCGACATGTGAAAACTGCATAGATTGTTGTCCACTGCTTCTAACCTTCTCTGCATCTTTTAATGACTTGTAAGGTTTGCCTTGGTTTACAAACTTACCCTTAGTCATACGTTGCACTTGAAACTTATTATCTTTAGTTTTGACAATTTTAATAGTGCCTTCTTTTGACGCTTCATCCACATCACGTGTTCTCGGTTCTCTGCGATTATCTGAAGGATCTTCCATCTGTAGGTTTTTAGGATCATTGTTTAGTGGATTGTTGTCCTTATGTCCAACGTCCTTACCTTTGACTGCTTTGTCACCCATTATTCTACGTGCAGAGTTCCTTGAAGATCTGTTTGCAATCTGTTCTGGTTTTGAGTGGTAATTATCATATTCCTTACGATAGTTACGTTCATTGACCTCAACTGCTTCACGTTTCATCATCTTCATTGCAAGATTTGCAAGTTTGGTGACGTTGAGACCATCCATCTTTTTCTTATTTACATCGTTGACCTTATCATAGATCTGTGAGATTGCGGATGCAGTGAACATATCAACCATCACACCGTCAATCTTCATCGCCTGTTTTTTACTAACAATCTGTTTTACTTTGTCGATAGTTTTAGACGCCTCACTAAGACTTTCGTTACTTTCTGCCTGAATGTATCCCTGTTTTTTAAACTTTGGCCAGTCTTTCTTATCGATGGTTTTAACACCACCTTTTTTGTGTGGTATAGTAACCAGCATCTCTGTATCTTTATTCTTTAATTGACGTGATTTAGGTTTGGTCAATCCCATTTTATCAAGCATTTTCATTCTATGTGCAGATGCACCCATTGCTTCATCAATTTCGACTTCTTCTTTGTACATATTCAACTCAAATGGTTTTGAACCACCTTTATTGTAAACTTGGATTTGTAGGTTTCCACCTTTACCTTTTAATCTGTATTTGTTTGTTTTACCCTCAGAAGGTTTCTTCGGGCCAGTTGCAACTTTACTGTCAATCTCTTTTGGGTCTACAGTAATTCCTAATTTCTTTTTTGCGTAATCATATGCGTGTTTCATTGCACCACTAAAATCTTTATGATACAAATCATACTTCTCATCAAGTTCAACTTCTTCTTTGATCTTGACTTCTTTGACCTTGTCGCCTACTTTATATTTTTTAAAGTTTTGACTGAAAGAACCACCTTTATTACCAGCTTTTGCCTGTTTGACATTCATCTTCCTCATGGCATCTTTACTACCTACTGCCTGTACAACCCCATTAGGATCTTGATAATAGTATTGTGACCCACCACTACCCTTCATAGTGAATTTTGCCTCATAAAAGTCTTTAAATGTCATTAACTTAATCCCCTATTTTTTCTTTTTGTATCTGTGGTTCTTGCACGATCTAACATACGATCATGTTTTCTCGCATCTCTTTCTTTTTCTTTATCAATTTTTTCTTTGGCACGTTTTTGTGCCTCGCTCTCTTCAAATGATTTAAATGTAGAATGTTTCTCTGGTACGCAATTGGGTACATTTTTGTTACCCTTTTTCTTCATACCAACTTGTTTATATCCATCCCAACAATCTTCTTTCTGCCCGGGCGTAATACCCTTCATCCACTTCACACCGTCGTCTTTGCCCCATTCGTATTTGTATTCATCTACCAATTCTACTGCGTCCAACCACTTACGTACCTGTTGACCAGTGTGTAGTTCTACTACCAAGTAGTTTGATGCACAATACTTGACTGTTCCGATTTCTTCGGTTTCTTTGATAACAACTTTATCATTAACGCCATATAGATCCCCTGATACATATGCTTCCCTCGTTTCTGATATAGGTTCTAGTTGAATGTGACTGTGAAAAACCTTAGTTTCTTTTAGACCCATAGAATTCCTGATTGTATTGAATAATTTCTTACTATCTTTGTCGCCAAATGTCTTAGGTAAACCCAACGCAAATGATGCATAGTCGTTGTCTGATGCAGCCTTACGCATCTTAGATGCAGACATACCTTCGACACCTTCTGCATCTGGATCACGTTGACCAGCGGAAATGACTTTAATATCTTTGAAATTGTAGAATCCGTGACGTGCCTTCTTACCGTTGTATTTGTTCAACAGAACGTCGAACTCTCGGAGTCTGTCCTGTCCTACAACCATAACCACATTTACAAATCCTTCTTTGTAAAGTGTAGACGCAATCTCCATTGCGTTACGTAGTTTTGGATTCATTATAATTGATCTCGCATGACGTGGAAACATCTTACGTGAGATCTTAACTTTTTCTTTATACCCTAGTGGATTTTTCTTTGCGTCTTGAGACTGAGATAGGTACATGCGATATGGATTAGATCCTGCCAATGACGCCAGTTTGTCTAATACTTTACCGTGACCAATAGTAGGTGGATTCATTCTACCAAAACCAAAGTATACTGAACGTTCTTCTTCTACAAGATAATTTTTAAAAGAACTAATCATCCTCTACCCGACTTTCCAGCGCCACCCTGTTTGCGTTGCATGTCTCGTCTACGTGCAGTTTTTACACCGAGTTTCGCACTTCTGCCAATTCTTGTTTGGAATGATTTACTTGCCAATCTTTTCTTAATCACATTCTTTTGACCTACACTTGTAGGTGCGGAACCACCGCCTGCCTTTTTGGTAAACGCTCTTCTCGCACTTCTTCTTGCTCTCGTCTTCAGTCTACTTAGACTTGCAATTTTCTTCTTCTGACGAATCGCACCAACCTTACGACGATTACGATACTTGATCGCATTACGACGCATTTTCGCACGAGCTGCAAATGAGAGAGTTTTTGTTGCTTCAGACTGTTCTTCTTCGTCGAGTTCGAAGGTCTCTACGTCTTCCACAAACTGTTTAAATTTAAACATCCTTTACCTTCCTGGCTTATCCCATCCTTTAAGTATATCAGGCGAAAAGTTGTTGTACGAGAATTCCATTCTGTCAACGATCTTTACCGCATCACCACCAAGACGATCTATTGCGACGTACCCTTCTGGGCCTGTGGTCTTAAAACCAGTTTTAGTCTTCACAAAGGTATCTACATTAGATAGTCTATTGAGTATATTTATCAGTTTTAGTTTTGCCAAAACTATTAATTTTTGTAGATCGAACATCATTTTTAGACTTTTTTTGTTTTGATTTGAAAAAAACTTCAGTATTGCATCACGTTTATCTACCTGAGTTGCCTTACCCTTTTCAGTTTTTCTACTATCGATCTCTTTCTTGTATTTGTCGTTAATATGTTTAACCAGTCCGTCCACGTGTTTTCTGGTGTCTTTTATAATCTCACCTTTGCGAACAAATGTGTTTCCGTATGTTTCGATGGTCTGGGCCAATGTCTGGTCTTTCTCTAATTCTCGCAGTGTACTACCAGATATTTTATTGAACATCTTACCCATCTCAGATAGGTATCCATCTACGAGTGCGGTATCTTTACCACTCATTGTGTACTTTGTCAAGTCTCTTAACATTGCGTCCTGTGACCATACTGCGCTTGACTTCTTTAGTTTAGATACGTCTACACCGTATGATGCCTTCATAGATTCGAATGTTTTTCCGACGTATGTTGTGTGCCAGACAATCCCCAGTTTCGCCTTCTTGATTTCTGCCGCTGCTGGTGTGCCGTCGGGCACTGCGTATACAATAGTGTTAGGATGAAACGTAACATAAGACACTCCTTTAATTTTAGTCTTTCCTACATCAGACTTAGAGAATAAGAAATCCCCTTGAATGACCCCTTTAATTCCGAGTGATGGCAAATATTTGAGTGCATCTTTGAGCTTATCAGCAAGATCACCAGAAGTATCATCATCAACGTCAGTTGCAGACTTGTAGATCTTAGGATTCTTGTTGAAGATCCCCTTCTTAGCGACAAAAAACTGACCATCGTTCGGATCAATACCAGCAAAAATAGCAGGAGCGCCATCCCACTTAACAGAGACATTTCCATCTTTTTCTCCACCAAGCATCTTCCTTAATTCACGTAGGGCGAGTATTGCTTGTCTAGTACCCCTGACACCACCATAGAGAACCTTATCCTCAATATGAGTCATGTGTGTGTTTTTCTGTTCGGTTATAAAGTCTGCAAAATTATCCACTATTTAAGACCTTTATATAATACTTTTAACATCATAAATTTTCCTAGTCTTCCCTGTCCTGTACTACCTTTTGAGGCTCGTACACCAGAGTCACTACGACATACCATATCCAATGTTACTTTACCATCCGCTGTAAATACATCTATCATCCACGCCTGTACTGAATTTTTATCCAAATACGCTTTGTGATCTGTTATAGTTTTATATACAGGTGCAAGTCCATCACCTTTTCTGTCCGCTTTATTACCAACTGCTTTCACTAGAATCAAGGGAACCTTTTCACCTTTCTTTTCTAGATTGAAATCATCACCCAACCATTTTATAAAATCTTCGTTACTCATCTTGTTAATTTCGTTACACATTTGTTGGCGACAAACTGTTGTCATTTCGTGATATAGTTCATCTGCGGCTGGTTGATCCGCCAGAAAGAAATCCAAATACTTTCGAACAACTAACGGTTTTACAGTCTTGTTCATGTAATTAACTTTGTTTGCAACTTCGTCAATGCCTGGAAGTTTAGAATATACTCTATCCCATAACGCATTTTGTAATTTATCGGTTTTCCAACCACGTTTTTTATACTGTGTTCCTACGTATGTGTTTAAAAGTGGTTCTTTAGTCTTTGCACCACCAGCCTTCAAAGACACTCCCAATAATGTTTTATCTTTGAAAAATATAAAGATATCGCCCGCATGATTGTTAGGCACACCAGCTGGTTTTGCACGATATCCCCATACTACCTTATCAATGGGTTTTTCGTCATGTAGAGAATACAGATATTTGGTTATACCAATCGCATTGTTTACCTTATCTTTTAAAAACTTTTCGTCCATTGATACTAAATTATCAATGACTGTTTGTGCGGCCTTGGCATCTGAAGACGCAAAAGAAACTTTAGATCTACCACTTTTTAGATTAAGTTTGTAAAGAAACTTTTTAAAATCCTCTACTGTAGATGGTCTGAACTTGTTATTAAATGCAAGGGCAGGAAACAGTTCTGTGACAGAAGCGTTCTGAGTGGTGTCCACTCTTTTCTCAACTAGATAATTTTTAAATTTCATTTTAGTCTCCGAATCGTTACATCTATTTATAATAAAAAAAAGGTGGAGTGTCAACCCCACCTCTCGAATTTTATCCCATAATAATTATCGAACGATCCTGTTATCAAGTTTGAACTGACGAACAGCGATTTCTATCTCTCGTTCAATACAACTCATTAGATTAGATTCCTTAAATTCATTTCCCATGTTCTGACAAATAAATCTTTCCAATGCATCTACTCTATGATGTAGGATTGCGACCTCTTCGTCGGTTGATAATTTTGTTTCTGAAAGCATTTTTGATCTCCATTATTTTATGCCTCATCCAATTCGAATTCTCGTACTTTATCCATGCCTCCCTTTACATATCCAGTTTTTATTAGATTGGCAACCGTAAACAAAGATTTCTTATTCAAGTTTGTCGTCGTTTGCCAGTGAAGTGCGTGTTCAATAGTGTCGAACCAACTTTCCTCAGTTGACTTCATCAGACCACCAATAGTGTCTTCGATTTTTATATATTCAACTCTAACCATTTTTATTTCTTTCCAACATCTCCATCAAGGATTGAAGCTCTTCGACCCTTGCATTAATTTGTTCCAAACTTATAAGTGCATGAGTTTTGCGATATCTCCTTGCAAGACGTACCTCGTCTTCAAGTAAATCGATTGTGCGTCCGAGGCGACTAAAAGCCGCCTCGTAAGTTTTTGTAGTATCAGGCAACATTTGCATATTCCACTGCCTTTTCTGCTGCACGTATTTTACGTTGTTGGTTCGCACCAAACCACTGACTGTGAAGTCGAGTGTCGTTGTTACGTCCTTGAACGTGATCCGTGTGGTAAGTTACAGAGTTAAGTGCCTGCCACCAAGAACCTTCTGCAAAGTTAGATCCAGGCTGGGTTTGAATGACATCATGTGCCGCCTTACCCATGCGAGACAGACTTTCGTATGTCGCCTGTTTTGGTAGATCGTCTGCACCAGAAGTCAATGGGAATACTTCACTGTAGTAGTTAAGTAATGCATCCACAGAGAATTTCTTTTTACCAAGAAACTCTGCCATATCTTTATAGCGATCAAACTTCTCGTGTGCAAGACCCAGTGTTTGTTTCACTGTATCTGCATCGAACTCGGAACGGTGAGACAGTTTAGTACCAACTGCGACATCCTGACCCAAAGACATTGTGAGTGTATTGTTACATACAACACGGATTGGTGTAAATCGGATATCGATTGACTTACCGTATGTGTGTGGGTTTGAGAACAGTAGATATGAATCTACCTGATCACCACCGAATAGATCAAATGATTCTTTGACCTTGGCGAGTGCCCATACCATCTCTCCACCTTTCAGTGAACCAGCAGTATGCATTTCCATATCACCAGAATTAACAAAGTCTGAGAAAAACTCAAACGCAGTTTCGTTCTGTACAGGTTTCCAGTTC
>Ga0181389_1001166_pt1 | contig 10423 bp, 7 predicted proteins | sample 12SPOviralmetaG_FD_130121 | JGI IMG/M metagenome (GOLD analysis project Ga0181389, IMG submission 130121) | Marine viral communities from the oligotrophic San Pedro Time Series (SPOT) site, San Pedro Channel, CA, USA - 12 SPOT_SRF_2010-06-29 | ecosystem: Environmental > Aquatic > Marine > Strait...
AGTTGTATTGCGTGTAGGTGATGTCTCCATCGATAGCGTGAAAGTGCGATTCAAATTCTTCTTTATTAATTCGTATTCCACTTCGCTCCAAGGCGTTGAATACCACTGTAGTTTTTGTGTTGTTAAATTCATTGATTGGTTCATATATTTTATCTTTTAATTCATTATATAAATTTTCACAATACTCATAGTGTTTAACAATTGGTATTATTTTATTTATATCTTTTTTCTCCTCCATTTTACTATAAAAGTAGGAGTGGGTTTGTGTCCATTGTTGTATATACGTATGAGAGTTTAGTGTTATGTCATAAAGAGTTTTTAGTGGAAAATAATGTAAGAATTCCTTTTTATCACGTACGTATAATTTATTATATTTGTTTAATACGTGTTTAACGTTGTTTATATCAACAGTTAATGTTTCTCCATGTGATACGGGGATAATATACCCCTTAGTCGCTAATAACGGACGAATATAAATAGCACATATTTGATTTTTTGTAGGGTGAATTCTATTGTTATATGGAATAATCTCTACAAATGCATCTTTATAATTACTTTGATAAAATGTCTTTAATTGTTCTTTAGACTCAACTAACCAAAACATAACTTTTATTTTGGGTTAATATAAGAAATTAAATTAACTATACCAAATTATAAGTAAAATTTTAAAAAATTATTTTTTAGGAATTGAGATAAACCTCTTCTTTTATTATCTCTTTCTTGAAGTAAAACTATATTTTTATTAGTCTGTTCTACTTCTGTTTCATCACCTACTATAGTCCATTGAATTTTAAAAGGAATGTATGGTTGCCATAAATAAGCATTATCCTTTTTTACTAATTTTTCATAAGTTTCTAAATTTAATTCCAAATACACAGGTTGATTTACCTTTACACAAAAATATCTTGTAAATTGTCCTAACTCATAATCATCTATAGTTGGTGTAGGATAATATTGGTTTGGTAAAAGTAATCTTACAGATTCATCTAAATTAATACCTTGTAATCTAGCATAATCTACTACCATTCCTTCATCATATCCAGGAGTATCTAAACTATCAAATATTGTAGGATAATCTCCATATGCTATAGCACTTTGAAGAGAATCAGGTTTAAATGTTATTGCTGTATCCTGTACTGGAACTAATTCAACATTAGGTGGATCATTTGGTGTTTTACCTGTAAAATATTTACCATTAAATTGTTTATAGTAATATCCCCTATAATACTCTTGAGTAGATTTTACCATTAACTTATTGTCATTGGTAAATTGATTGGTTAATATTCTATTTTTAGGTATATACATTTTATGCTAATTCTGGGGCTCTAAATATTATTAAATTCCAATTATCACTAGGTCTGGTTCTATATACAAAAGTTGAACCATAATTTGTTGCTTTTGAGGTTGACCATTTAGAACTATTTATCCTTCCTACATAAATCTGGGTATGTCCATATTTGTAATGTGTATTTGAACCTGTTGAGGGTTTATCATTAGCATAGTAAGCAACTACATCTCCAAATCCCCAAACAGTAGTATTTAATTTTGAATTTAAAGTTGTTCGAGATAAACCTGTGCTTGTTGTTTTAGTATACCCTAATTTAGTTAAATTATTATAATACTCATTATTATTATTAGCATTACCCCCAGCTCTTAACTTATTACCTGATATTGATTTACCATTTAAATATTTTACATAATTAAGGGCTAAATTATAAGTCCATTGAGCACACATACCACTTACTTCTCCATCTCTTGCAAATACAGCATTATATGAATCTTGCATAGCATTAAATCTTGTTATTGCTGTTGGGTTTAATGATTCTGGTGGATCAACTACTGATGTTGCAGGTAATGGTTTTGTAGTACCCGAAGAATAAACTTGTTGTGTTGCTGTTGATTGTTGTTGAGCTGGTCTATTAGGAGTACCTGGTGATTTATTTGCTGGGACTGATAATGTATCAAGTTTTGTTATCCAAGCACTACCATCAATTTTTTGATTTACTCCTGTTACTTGGAGATCTACATTATCATCTTGATATGAAGGAGGTAATACATCATCTGTCATTAAAAACTTTTGAAATAATTTAATACCTGATATACCATCCATTTCTAAACTTAAATTAAAAGGTAAGAAAAATGGTGCTTGTAAAACTGGATCTCCTCCAGTTAAAGGTTGACTAGCTAATATTCCTAATAGTAAATTAGCATGAGTATCATTAAATGCAGTTAAAGAATTAACATTATCATCAATCCATTTTCTTCCTCCATAAACTGTTTCAAGTAATTTTGCTTTATCATCATCACTATCAGCATCAAAAATATTTTCTTTAAAATTTGTAAGAGCTTGTGATTCAGGTGTTGGATCTTTTTCACCCCCAGTTTCTTCAGTTGAAGGAGATGATAGTTTTTCAGGAATTATTCTATCTTCTAACCCAGCATTATAATTTGAAAATGCAGTTGCATTTCCTGATACTTGGTTTGAATTTGCTTGAGCTCCTATAGATATCATAGTTGCAAAATTATTTGATAAATCTGCAGTTAAATTAACATTTCTAATAAAACTACCATTAACACCTGGTTTTACTCCAAATACATTAAATCTAGTAAATTCTCCAGATGGTGGTGGATTATCAAATCTTTGAGGAATATCTTCTATAAATTGAATTTGTGTGCCATTTTGGGATAGTCTACAATCAAATGAATTTATACTTCCTAAAGATTCTATTATACCTTTATTTATTGATTGTAAATAAGAAATTAAACTAACATCCCCTCCTTCTTCAGGAGCTAATGCAGTAAGTGTTGCAGAGATATAATTAATATTTACCATAACATTAGCTAATCGAGCTAAATAAGTATTATTTTTATATTTAAAAACATCTGCAATTTCTCCCATTACTTCATTTAATTCCGTTTCAGGAAAAACTAATGTTTCATCTCCAGCAGCACCATTAGTATAAGGTATTAAACAAACTTTTGGGTTTGAAGAAAACTGCCCTGGAATAGTTAGTATAACATTATCATCATCATCTAAATCATCAAATTTCATATCAAAAGTAACTATAGGTACTGGTTTTGGTTTAGTAGTATATAGTAATAATTTTGCTTGAATGAAAGCCATTAAGGCCCCATATCTCATATAAACCTGTGGAGATTCATTTTGATCATCATCTGTGGGTTCAACAGGTACTGCTAAAATTGCTTTTTTAAATCTTTTATTAGCCTCTGCAGATGGTTTTCCGGTTTCATCAGGAATTCTTAAAATATAATTAAAAAGTTTAGGTGGTGATGTTGATGAATTATCTTTAGCTACAAGTTTAGCACAAGCTTTAAATAAATCATACATTTCTCTATGCAACATAGATTTATTCTTATTTGCTATAAGAGGTAATTGATCTTCACTTTCTTCTTCATCACTACTTGAAAATAAACTTGCAAAAAATCCTTTTCCATCATCTTCAGCTTCAGTATCTTCACTTGTAGATTTATCTTTAGGGTTAGGAATATTTATTTTTAAAGACTCAATAACATCTCCTACTGATGTTAATTGAATTTGACAGTCATAACTTCCATCAGGATTAAACTGCCAATTAAATTTCGTTATTTTACCATAAATAGCATCATAATTTCCAAATTTTAATTCTCTTTCTTTTTCTATTTTTTCATACAACTCATATTGAGTAGAACCACCATTAAGTAATGCTGTTAAAGGAGGAGAATAAAAATTATCCATTGATTGTATATTACCATTATTATCTAAATAAGTACTCCAACCAAATTCTAATAATAAAGTATAACCAGGTCTTAAATATAAAACATCTAATAATTGAAATTGAGCTTTTGAAAAACATTTTACATTAATTATAGTTTTACTTAATGCTCCATTATTATAATAAGTAATATCAGCATCAGTAATACCAGGCATAGGAACAAATCCTCTTTCTTGAATTCCTCCCCAACCATAAGCTCCATTAAATCCAGATAATTGATCATTTAATCCACCTTTTAATCCAGAAAATGAAGTATTAGATTCTAAATTTCCTTGGGGTGAAGAAACAACTCCTCCTTGAAGAATTAAATTTCTTGATAAAGCATTTCCTGAAAATTGATCTACGGGTAAACCTAATGATTCTAATTGTTTATAAACTGATTTGTTTAATTCTATTTGATTGCCATTTTTATCTTTAGGCCCAAATTTTGTTACATCTACTGAGCTTGCTAATCTTAAAAATGGTGCTTTAGTACTATAAGCTAAAAGATCATTTTCAGGTATATTATTATATTTTCCTAAAGATGTTTGTCTAGTATCTATTTGATCTTTTACCCACTGCCTAAATGGTAATCCTAAAAAATTTGACATAACTTATTGATTTAGTATGTTATAACTATCTACAATTTGTTGCACATTTACTGGTATTCTAATTTGTGAACCTTCTGTTATAAATAAAGAGCCCATATTTACTACATTAGGATTAGCTATTGCTATTATCCAATATAATGTAACATCTTGATAGAATTGGTTAGCTAATAAATCTAATCTATCACCAAATTCTGTTTCAACCCATATATCACCTTCATTAGTAGGTACTTCTGGGTATTGTACACTATTATAGTATTCAGTACCTAAAGTTCCTACAAATTCATTTGTATTCCTTAATTTTTCTATACCTGCATATCTATTCATAATTAATTTGATCCTTGTACATTACTACTTGTGTTACCTATTCCACTTGATAATTGCTTTTTATATTCATCGGCATAATTACCTCTTGAATTAACTTCTTTTGATAATGCTATATATCTTTCATCTGGGTTATTTGCATCATTTGCTTTTTGTGGTAGGAATGTATGAATAGGAGTAAACGAAAACCCGCTTACTTGAATCATATGTGGAAGTTCTTTAACTGAGCTATCAGATCCGCCTTCAGCATTTATTGCTATTTCCCAAGTTGACTCTTGAGGTACTGTATATGTTAAACCACTTATAAATCCTGGTTGTTCATATAAATATCCCCCAATAGTTAATCTAACTAAATTTCCTCTCATAAACCCAGCTTGACTATAATCAGGAGCTAAAGTTGATGCTAAATAATTTAATTTTTTATACATTGGAATTAATTCAGCTTTTGATTGAGCATAACAAGTAAAACCTAAACTAATTGATCTTCCAAATCCTTGATAATTATACAAACTTTCTCCTCTACCTACATATTTAACAGGATTCCACTCTGATGTATATGAATCACTAAAACTATCAATATGTGCTCTAAAAATCATATAAACTGCTTCTCTAGGAGTATTTGCATCATTGTTAATAGCTGCTATTCTAAATTTAACTAAATCATTAGTAGCTAAATCAGGTACTTCTGCTGGGGATGTTGCTGTAAACATCGGCTGAGCATTTAGTTTATCTAATGCTGTAAGTTCAGATGCATTTATACCATAATCCCAAACATTTTTATCACCAGCTGCTGTATTACTTCTTCCTGGTTGCCCCATACTAAGTCTTAAATCCTTATTTTTAATACGATAATCTGGGGATAAAGATAATATTTTTGATGATTGATTTCCACCTGTTCCATCTTCATTTTGTGATGCCGCGGATCCTGTATTTGGGTAAGTATATAAATCTTTTCTAAAATCCTGTGGGTATAATGTTGGGACCGGGCCTTTAGCAACATTAGTTTTTGTAATTAATTGGTCTTGATTATAAGTTAAAGAATTAAAACCAAAACCACTTTCATCAGTTGCATCATATAATACTTTAGGGTTAGTTTTAATTTCTTGAAACCCATTATCTACAAATATTTGATTTACTTTATATGAGAAATTTTGAGTCGGACCATTAACTCCTATTGTAATGGCGTCAGCTCCCCCAATTTCAAATAATGCTGATTGTTGTTCAGGGGTTATTCCTGGGTTTAAAATTGAATATTTACGAGTTGCATAATCACTACCAAATACACTATAATCATTACCTATAAAAGAATCTGTTGTATCAACTGTTTTATTTACTAAATATGTTCCATTTTCTATTCCTGAATAATTTGGGTTTCTAGGCCCTGTTCCTTGGTCAGCAAATAAAAGATTTGTATTTCCTATACCTAATATAGCTCCTGGACCCCCTGAGTAAGAATATACATTAATTGGAAGAGCTGATGTATCTACATTATTAATATGAAAATCATATAATTTATCTAATCTATTTTGATTTACAGGTTCTGAATTTCTTTGATCTTTAGTTATTCCATAGTAAGTAGTTATACCTGCTCCTGGAAATAAACCTCCACTTTCATTTGCTGTTGGATCTAAACCTAAAAGATTTGGATGACCCCCAAATGCTGCTCCTGTTGCTGATAGTATAGTTGAAATTGGTGTATAAATACCTTGATTAACTCCTCCACCTCCACCCATTACCAATTCACCAGCACCAGATGCACCTAATGCCCCAGCAACAAAATTACCTATAGATTGTAAGATAGAAGGACTATCACCTCCAGATGGAGAAAATGAACCCCCATCAAGTTTTTGTTGTTGATTTGCTCCACCATAACCTAATCCTCCAGCTTGTGTTTTAACAGATGTACGAGATAATAAATTTTCTTTTGCTATAAATTTTATTCCTGAAGCCCCATCTATCATGTACTTCTCTAATCTAGCTACATCATCTAATGTGTTAGATACAGATTTTAATCCTCCCCTAACTACAAAATCAGGACCTGACCTTACAGGAAGATCATCAGAGCTTAACCCTTCAGGGATATCCTTAGTAATGTAAGGTTGCTTACTACTACCCCCATCACGTTTGTCTCTTCCCCAAGATAAACTTTTTAAATCTGTCTTGAAATTTATTAGAGGCATATTAGCTTATTAAAACGATCTTTGTTCTGGTGCGTTTGCTGAATATCTATTTACTGGTTCTTGATAAGCCTGTGTAGCTTGACCAAGTGCTGAAGGTGATGGATTTGTATAACCCATAGCTCCTGCTCCAAAATTGTTATAAGCTGGTAAATTTAATGTAGGATCACCAATATTAGAATATTGATTATGTAATAATGAATTACCTACAATACTTACACTGTCCGGAGTAACACCATCAGCTGGTGAAACAGGAACTGCTAATGCTGATCCATTTGTATCAAATGATTTTTTAATTGATTCTGCCATAATTTATGTATTTAATTGTTTTATTATAAATATTAACCTATTCTAGAAGTCGCTAAAGCCATTGATCTACCTGCTTTTGCTCCATCAATATAGACATCTCCACCTTCTTTAACAGCTACTAATATATCTTTTAATAATGTTATCATTTCAGCATTGTTTGTACTTTCTTGTTGGGTTTGAGAAGATCCCGTTGAAGTTTCATCACCCCCAAATATACTACTTACAATACCTCCAATTCCTCCTGATTCACCACTAAATAAATTACCTACGACATCCGTAATGCCCTTCATAGGTGCTGTAATAACACTACCTGCCGCTTCTACTAATGAAGCCCCAATATCACTATTTCCAAATAACCCCGCTCCACTAGGTAACATATCAGCTAATTTACTTAATGGTAAAACTGCTTCTGGTTCTGAACCTTCTCCAATTATTGCTTGTGTAGGACTAGTTACAATACCTCCTTCAGCCATTTGAGGAATATTAGTAACTGAATTTAAAGCTGTACTTGCATCTGGGATATCTACCCCAGGAATTAAATTTAATAAATTTATTGCTCCATCTAAAGGTGATAATAATATATCAATTAAAGTTGATTTAATAGCGTTAAAGAAACTTATAGCACCATTACCAATCGTTTTAAAACCATCTAGTACCATATCAAAATCAAGGTTAAACAAACCTGTAAAGATTTTACTTATACCTGCAAAAGTAGATTGTATATAATTTAAACCAGGCATTAATGCATTCATAATCAATCCTACTAAATCACCTATTAATTTCGCTATAGGAGATAAAATAGCAAATATAGGTTCTAAAATAGCCATTAAAGCATCAATAATAGGCATTAATGGGTCTACTAATTGAACAAATAAATCTGAAAATTTATCCATTGCGGCATTCATCTTATCTTGAGCTGTTGCTGATTCCATTTGACTTAATACCCCAGCTTTTGCCAATTTTCCCTTTAACTCTTCAGTTAAAGTTCCATCTTTTAACGCTTTATTATATTGTTCTTGAGCATCACTAGCTGACTTAAATCCTGCTGATTTTACTGCTTCTAACTTTTCTTGTTCTATTAACATTCCAGCCATGTCTTCACGAGACATACCAAATGCTTTAGCCATAGCTTCTTGTTGGATAACATTCATTTTACCAAACTCAGCTCCTGTACCTACTTCTTTTCTTAATTCAGTTGCTAACTTTGCTTGATCACCCGCTAAAGCTGCTGCTCTAGCACCTTCTAAATTAAGTTGTTTACCTGTTAATAACTCAGCTTCCATTTCAGCTGCAATAGAACTTTCAAAATCTAATAAACTACCTTGAATATTTTCTAATTGTGATTGTGAAACACCTAATAATTTGGCTTGGAATACTTGTTTAGCCATTTCTTTAGTATTCATCTGGTTGTTTAACATCTGTGTTTTAGACATTTCTCCAATTCCTTCTTGGATGTCTTTAGCATTCAGCATTATACCCGTTTGGGCACTTAATTCCATTGTTACAGCTGAAACTTTTTCTAATTGTTTAGTAATTGAAGTACCAGATAAAAGAGCTTTTTCAGCAAATACTTCCATAGCATGTCCTGATAAGCCTGTTCTTTCTTTAATACTAGCGAATTCAGATGCTAATTCTCCTGACATTTGAACTGAAGTTCCAAATATTTTATTTAGTTCCATGTTAGCGGCAACAACATCTTTAGATGAAACTAATAAATCACCAGACATAGCAGCAGCATCTGCCATTTCGGCATTCATATTTCTTGCCTCTTTAGCTGATATACCCATTGATTTTGCTACTTCACCTGATTGTTTATCAATTTGTACAAATGCTTGAACTGCTTCTATAATAAGACCAATAGGACCAAGAGCTTTTTTTAGCATAGGACCTAAAGCTTTAAAACCTGCCATCATAGGTGACATTGCACCCCCGGCTGCTTTAGTTATTCCTAAAGTTTTTGCTTTTGCGGCTGCGGCGGCACCCGTAAGTGATTTTCCATTCTTACCAATTAATTTTCCTTCTAACCCTAAAGATTTAATTTTCTCTGCAGAAAAACCTTTACCAGTTTTCATTGATTGTAAATCTGCTTTAGATATTTTCTTGGCTGTGCCAAACATATCCATGTTAGAAGCAGCTTGAGATCTTGCAGCTTCTGATGCTTCTTCAAAAGGACCACTGAACTTACTTAAACCCGGGATTGCTTTTGAAATTTCTGATAGCCCCGCAAAACTCTTAACTCCAAGATTATCACTTATTTCTTTTGATTTTCCTGCAATTTTGTCTAATTCTCCTCTTACTTTATTAGCTTGTGATACTTGTGCTGTTATAGAATCAGCAATATCTTTATTTAACTCAACATTTTCAGCTGACCCATCATTGATGCTACTAAGAAGCTGTTCTTTTTGTTGTTCTAAAATTAATATACTTTTTGTAAGAGATTCTTGATTTTTAGTTATATCAGCATTTAATGAAGTAAGACCTAATTGATCTTTTGTAATAGAGTAAGCTTCTGTAGCAATTTTAGTAACTGCTGCACTATTACTTTTAATAATTTGATTTTGAACAACTTGAAATTTTTGTTGTTTAATTTGATCTGCTAATACATTATTTATATCTTGTTGATCAGAAAAAATACCACTAGTAATTCCTCTCCTTTTAGCTAAAATCTGAATGAGTTGATCCTCTAAAGATATAGATTTTTCCTGCTCACTATTTATATCTTTATCGATATTTGCAGTTTGCCTTTTTTCGTTATTTAAATCTTGTTGATTTTTTATATCTTTTTCGTCAGCCATCAAGCAGTGATTTTGTTATAAATATTAAGGGGTATTATTTCCTCGCTGCTTTAGTAACATAGTTAGGTTTTGATGTTGATTTATTTGTTGGTGGGTTAAATGCTGTTTTTGGAATCTTAGGTTTTATTGAACTATTTAAATCTATGTCAGTCCCCTTCCCCTTTGATGCTTTTTTCTGTGCATCAGCAACAGCTTGTTTAGCTTTTAAAATTTCTTGATATGTAAATTTTCTTAACCATATAGGCATCCCATAGACTGTGTGCCAATCATACCCACCTCCACCATGATACACTATATCATTGATGCTACGAAATACGTCAACTCTATAAGTCGGCGTCAGGCCAAAAAAAGTTGACGGTCATCGGTAGAGTCAATTCCTCTACGATGCCGTCGCTACTCTCATGGTTAAATTTTAAATCAATATCTGGTTGGAAATCTTTAATATATTCTCTTAATGC
>Ga0181389_1001169_pt1 | contig 10400 bp, 7 predicted proteins | sample 12SPOviralmetaG_FD_130121 | JGI IMG/M metagenome (GOLD analysis project Ga0181389, IMG submission 130121) | Marine viral communities from the oligotrophic San Pedro Time Series (SPOT) site, San Pedro Channel, CA, USA - 12 SPOT_SRF_2010-06-29 | ecosystem: Environmental > Aquatic > Marine > Strait...
TCAGATGGGTTTGGGTGAAAACGTTTAAAATTATCAATTACTTGGTCAAATAATTCCATTGCTTTTTCATCACCTGTGTATTTGGACAATTGTCCTCCTATGGATGTGTGATAAGTTAATTTACCATCACTCCAACCACCTGCTCCTAAAAAGCCCCTCATTACGTCTGCTGCTGGTCTTCTATATGGATCTAAACCCATATCAATAATGGTAATTTTTCCTTTAAAATTATTATCTACTAATTTTGTAGCGGCATTTACTCCTGCAACACCTGCTCCTACAATTACTACTTTAGTCATATTTCTTTTTTATTTATTGGTTAATATACAAAAAAAAAGTGACCCAACCAAATGATTGGGCCACAGCTCCTTTTCTAATTTTTTAAAATCGTCCGGCTATGAATCGGACTAGATTTTTTTAACAACATCCACTATCTTGCATACATTTACTATAACTAGCTTTAGCTGCTTTTCTTTTAAATTGACCTTTTTGTGGTTGACCTGCTCCTCCTGTTCCAAATAAGGTATTTGCTATTTGTTTAATTTGCGAGAATGTATGAGGAAAAGGGAATAATCCCATTGGGTAATTTGGTGGACCAGAACCCCCATTTATAGCTCCTCCATTATTACCTGAAGCTTGAGCTAATTGAAAAGCTTGATTTGTTAAGTTATTTTGGATAGATTGATAGTCTGAACAATCTTTACTTGACATCCAATTAGCAAAATTACTTGCATTTGAACCAAAATGTATTTGAGCACATTGGCTATTTGGAGAAGTATCACATGAACTTGAAGAAATACCACAATTAGCTAATTGAGAATGTGTTTGGGGATAATAATAAGTTGTAGTAACTCCTTGATTAGACATAGTTCCACAGTATCCACTAGATTGAACACTAAATTGAACTCCTCCTGAATTTACTACTTGCCCATTTACACATCCATAACATACTTGCATAGTTGCATTTCCTGTTCCTCCTCCACCACAATTTGCTTGACAAGCTGATAGGGAAGTATATGTTGCTCCTGCAGGAGCATTAGGGTCTGGTGTAGTACCACAGGTACCATTAACACAATAATAATAACTTGATGTTACACTTGATGTTACACTTGATGTTACTGCTTGTTCTGTTAGTAAACTATGTTTATTATTAGTTACCCATTTTATGTAATTAAATTCAGTCATTTTATTTTTTTATTTTTTTGATTTTTCAAATGATCGACCACCAAAATAAGCACCAATCACTGTAATTAATACTAGTTGTAACAAGTCTGTCCATTTTTGTTCAACTGTAAATTTAATTGTTCCTGCATCTATAAATATCATTAAAACTGTAGAAACTACTAAAAATATAAGAACCATTGGTCTTACATTTTTACTTAACCAACTGTCGCTATTCATGTCTGCTGCCCAACGATCAGTTATGTTTTGTTCCATTTTAGCTTCATGTTCTGCTATTAAAGCTTTAATTTTTGCTTCTGCTTCTAATTTTTCTTCTTTAGATGTGTGTAAGTTATCTATAACTCCACCTACACCTTTTACTAGGTCGGCTGCACCTCCACTAAATAAATTTCCTAATATACTCATAACGTTTTATTTTATATTATTATGCTGCTGCTTCTACTTTACTTTCATCTCCATCAGCATCAAATTGAGAACAAATCCAATTAGTACTTGAAACACATACACATTTAACATATGTAATTGCTCCTGCAATTGCTGATTCACCATTAGATGCTGTTCCTCCATTAATTCCTATTGAAGCTGGAGTTGAAGTTCTTAATTCGTATCCTGTTGTTCCTGTTTCTATTAAATGGATTATATTTCCAATTACTGGGGCAGGAAGAATGATTATATGGTTTGCATCACTATCTGCATCTACAGATACTACTGCGGTACCTGCTGCTATTGTTCCTGTTCCGCTACCATCATTTGTTGCTGTTCTAGCTACTGCTGAATTTTGAAATCCTACAGTACCTGTAGCTGCTCCTGCTACACTTAATGTTCCATCTATATTAGAATTACCTGTTATATCTAATGTTCCACTTCCACTAATATTTCCTGAAGATGTTATGTGGTTTGTTAATGTATTTCCTGCTAAAGATAAATCTTTAAATTTAAATGTTGAAGAACCTAAAGAATAAGTATTATTTGTAGTAGGAATAATACTTGTTCCTAATCTTCCTATAGAAGCTGTATCTGCATTTAAAGTGTCTATATTAGCAGTTCCATCTAAGTATAAATCTTTCCATTCTTTATCTGTTGAACCTAAATCAAAAGCATTATCATTGTTAGGAACTAAACTAGCACTTGAACTTACTGTGTTATGATCTATATTAGCTAATATTCCTATTGAAGCTGATCCTTCTACATACACATTACTCCATTCACGTGTTGGTGAACCTAAATCATAAGTATTATCTGCTCCTGGTATTATTGATACACTAGCTGATATAAAAGATAAATCATTGGAAGAACTTAAATGGTTAATGTAACCAACTCCCCCAACATGTAGATCATTCCATGCTTTTGAAGATGTTCCTAAATTATGTAAACTAGTATTATCTCCAGGAACTAAACTACCACTTACTGTTACTAATCCTGTTACAGATCCAGAAGCCTTTATTTGACTTACTGTTAAAATATTTATAAAAGCATTTGATGTTTCTTCACTTGCTGCTCCTATTGTATTAGTAAGAGTTGTGGTTGATTTATTTGTTGAACTTGATATTATAGAAGATGTAATGTATGTTGCATATATGTTACTCCAAAGTAATGATGTAGATCCTAAATTAAAAGTATCTGTTGCATGTGGTACTATATTACCACTAACATTTAATAATTGACCACTACTACTAATTCCTGTAATAGAAACATTATTAGCTAAAGAAGATACTGATAAAGTACCTATTGTAGCTGTTCCTGTCACAGATAAATCTCCACTAGCACTAATATTTCCACTAGCTGTTATTTGACCATTTAAATCTATAAGAGGTGCTGTTACATCTAAAGTTGTTCCTGAATTTATTTCTAAATGACCATTTGCAGAAGCTATTATATTTTCTCCTCCTGCAGCATCATGAAATGATAATTTACTATCACCTGATAATACTAATTCATCTGCTGATTCATCCCATAATAAAAATTGTCCTGAAGTTGCTCCAAAAAATTTAACATCATGTCCTGTATCATCTACACCTACTGTTAATGCACCAACTACATTTACTACATCTAAATTAGCTGTACCATCAACATGTAAATCTTTCCATTCATTTGTTGATGAACCTAAATCATAAGTATTATCTTTAACAGGAATTAAACTTGAACTCATGTGTCCAATAGAAGCTGTTGCTGTATGAACGTTATTCCATTTTAAGGAAGAAGAACCAAGATTATAAGTAGCATCAGTTAAAGGTATTAAATTTCCTTCTACATTTAAATTACTGCCTCCTAAATATCCTGATCCTGTTGCACATAATTTTCTTGTATGAATAGTAGCAAAAGAACCTGTACTTATATAACTACCACTAATTAATGGTAAAGTTCCATCATATATAGCAAAAGAATCAATTAGGTCTATAAAATTAGCTGCTGAAGGAACATCTCCAGTTTCAAAATAACTTTTTAATTTTGCTGAACCAGTTGTATTAGTATATATTGCCATTTGTTATTTTATTATAAATATGAAGAATTTGTATCTCTATAATTCTTCATAAAATCTTCCCAATCTCTAAAAAGCATATTTCCTTTTAAATATGCTTCCATTTCCATTTTTCTCATATGCTCATCATCTTGGGCATATGTTGGACTAGATGCGTCCCCCATTTCTAAATCACCTCTTTCATTTTGATGATGGTGTACTAATTCATGTGCAAAAGATCTACAAATATCTTTATTATGTCTATTTGTAACATATAATGTTATTCCTTGTTCTATAGGATCATAATATGCTGTTTTACCAAAGATACCTTGAGCATTTTCCTCATCTTGTTTTAAATGAAGTTTAGGAATGTTTTGTATACCAAATTTTTCCTGTGCTGTTTTAAATATTTCGCCTAAGGCTTCTTTTAATTTCATTATGCTTCCATTCCAGGTTCTGGTTCACCTAATTCTTCTGGTTCTTCTTCTGGGGGAGGAGGAGGAGATGTATCTCCTGTTGGTGGAGTATCATCTTCTATATCATCTATTTCTTCGTCTTCTTCCTCAGAAGGTATAACAGAAGGAACTGGTCTTAAAGTCATTAATCTATTTATATGTTCAACTGCGTTGCTTCTTTCTTCCATATCCATCAAATAATATTCTCTTGATTGGATTTTAGCCATTAAAGAAAAATCTTCATAATATATATCAAAATATTGATCATTATGCATAATAATTTTATAAGAAGGGGGAATTGAATTTACTGCTTTAACATCTTTAACAAACCTAACTATAGGGTTCATTTTTAATTTTTCTTCTAAAGCAATTATGATTTCCGGAGGAATAGCATACCTCCTAATATCTTGTTCCAATTTTAGACTTTTTACCTCTTCTTTAATTATTTGATGTAAACTTTTCATTATGCTGAACGGTAATATACTAATGCTGCATTAGTTTTTGCTTCTACAGCTATCATGTCTGTTTCTATACATTGACCTGCTGGAATAATTATATCTCCGGCAACTGCTAAATATTGTGATCCTGACCATCCTCCATAGGATGTTGCAGGTGTAACTCCAGCATCTACACTACCCCCATAAGTATCTTTATGATTAAAATCATAAGATCCAAAGTGAGAATTTTCTATTGTAGTAGAAGTAGTATGAGCAGAACATACCTTAAATATACTTCCTGTAAAATCTGCAGATTCTGCTAGATGTATTACCTTGTGTTTATTGTTTGCCATGATTTTTTATATTTTAGTAATCAGTTAATCCTGATGCTAATGTTTTTTCACTACCCATTCCTTCTTCGGTTGCGTTATTAACCATCATTTTAGAAACATTTTTAAAAGCTTGTTCGCTTGTTTCTAATTCTAATTTTAGTTTTTTAAGACCTTCATACTGTTTTCTAGCTTTTTCACAAAAATTTTCTGGAACACTTACTCCTTTTTGTGCATACATTTGAACTACTTCTTCATTAGTATATCCTTCGTCAAAATATTCAAAGAATTTTTTCATAGCTCCTTCCATTAATATTTGTCTTCTTGCTGTTTTTTTATGAGATTTCATATGTTCTCTTAAATTACTACCTCCTCTTTCTTGTTCATATTGGTTTAAAAGAGATTTAGCTGAATTTTTAATAAATCCTTCTTTTGTTGTTTTAGTTGGTTTTTTCATAGTTGCTATTTGTTTGTTTAAGTCTTTTAATGATTTTTTTAATTGTTTTGATTGTTTTGCTCCTGCAGCTATTTGTTTTGCCATATCACCTTGCTGCTCAGGTGGAGCTGTTGATTTCATTTGTTTTTGGTATCTTAAATTTTGTTTCGCGTTATAAATATCAATCTTCATATTATCCCGTTGCATTTCTAACATTTCTATTTGTCCGTCTTTTAAATCATCAGGATCATGAGGGTGTTTTTTCTGTTTTGGTGGTTTAGGACCTTTTTTTGCTGCTTGTCCTGTTCCTTTTGCTGCTGCTTGGTTTGGCTGTCCTGATTGAGTTTCTTGTTCTTCAATTTCTTCTCCTACTTGAGGAAAAGGTTCTCCTGAAAACTTTTCATCAGGTTTAGCATCCCAACCACCAGGATAACCATCAAAATATCCATCATATCCATTTCCTTCATCTACTCCAGTGCCTCCTTTTCCTGGTTCTCTTGTATAAAAAGCTGATTGTGCTCCTGCTTCTGCTTCTTTTCCTTTTACCATAGCTTTTATCATTTCTATAGCTGTTCCACTGTTCATAAGGATAGGTTCATCATCTACACCTACATTCATAAATCCTGAATAACTTGAATCCCCCATTTGGCCTAGTTCAGGTAATACTTTTTTTAATTCATCATATGATCTTGTCATTCCAAAAGCTCTAACAAAAGCTGGTTGACCTTCTATATGAGTAAATACTATTTCTTGAGAAGATCTACTTTTATACTGAAGAGAACCTAAACCAGGATAAATAATTAATTGATGTTTTTCATTATCATATTCTTTTGCGTCATTAGGTCCAGCTAGTCTAGAAAGTACTACTTCAGTGTATGGTTTATCACTTGATTCTCCTTTTAATGCTCTTATTTCTTTTTCTAATTTTTCAATAGGATCTGCATAAGAATCTGTTACAGGACCTCCTCCTTTTATATGTTCTCCTGCTTGATATATTGCAGTTTCCATTTCCTGATATTTATCAGCTAATTCGTTTTCTAAATTTGCTAATTTTTCTTCATCTTCTTTTGTTTGTTCCCATATTCCTGGTGGTTTACCTGTTTTAGTAAATCTAGATCCATATTGTCCTTGAGAAGTTAAAGTAGCATGGCCGTAAGCATTTTCTGATAATACTAAAATATCAAAAAGATTTGCTATTTCTTCTAATGGTGTAGGTTTATTAGTTGTATTTTTATAAAGTGTATTTTTAGAATTAATGTCTATTTTAAAATTATTTTTTAACGTCCATTCTCTAAGTTCTTTTGATGGATAACCTTTTATATAATTTATTGTAGGAAGTAATGTTCTTCTTTGCAATTTTTCTTTTATAGAAATATAAGTATTAGAATTTTTTGGTTTTATATGTTTAGCTAAATGAGGATACAGATGAATTTCATTTCCTATAGGATTATTAACTGCTATATCAAAAAGATTTTCTACATCATATAAATGTTCTGTTAGTACTGATGGGTTTTTCATATCATCCATACTTTGTTTAATGATATTTAAAATATCTTTTTTATTAATTTTATTTTCATTTATAGGAACTAAAATGTAATCACTATTTTTATGTTTTTTTACATTTTTCATTCTAGATAAAGTTTTTGTTAAACTAAATCCTTTAGGTTTATCTATTTTTTCTAAAGCTTTTTTTAAAGGTTTTAAACCTGAAGCCCCTCCTTCCTTTTTAAGAATTTTTATTATAATAGCTTCTATTTTTTTTATTAATTTATCATCCATTATGGTCTATTTTTTTTTCTTAAAATTTCTAACTTTACTTCTTTTATTGCATTTTTAACCATTTCACTTAATTCATCCTCAGTTGGTGGTAATGTAGGTTCTATTGGGGTTTCAGCAGGTGCATCATTTGGATCAATTAAATCATTTGTTCCAAATGCTGGTTCAGGAAGAATTGGTTCTATTGGTGTTAATTTTGCATCATCTCTTAACCTATAGAAATTAACTTTTTCTCCATTTGCATTATATAAATGAGTAAATTCAATTTTTTCTAATTCTTCATCTGTGTAGTTTTCTGGACCTACATCTCCTAATATCCAACCTTGAGTAATTAATTCATTTTTTTCTCTACTATATTTTATTTGTCTTTCTTCAAATTCTTTTTCTTCTTGTGTTTTTTCATTTGGATCATAAGTTCCTACTGGTTCTATTTTACTCATAAAATCCTTAGTAGCTAACTTATCATCATCTGAAGGAGCTGCTACTTTTTTAGATACTGTTCCTCCATAACTACACCAAACATTTCCAGATTCAAACTCACAATATCCAGTAGGTCCCGTTCCTCCACCACTTACATATTCTTTCCAACCATATCCTTTACCATTATACCACTTATAAACTTTATCATATGGGGGATCATCTTGTGGATAATAGATTGTTTGTTCAATATCAGGACCACACCAACCACAATCACAAAGCCAGTGTGGGTTAATATAATTATTTTGCATAACTGAACCCATTTGAGGAAATACATTTCCAAATCCTGGTGACGGTGTACCTCCTCCTCCTGTACTATAATTAGAGACTTTATAACCACCATGACTTATTGTAGTTGCTTTAAATCCACAATTATTTCTTTGTCCTGCACAACATGTTTCATATGCATGTAAATTGTTCATTTTCTCAGTTAAAAACTGAGTTTCTGTTCCATTAGGGTATTGTGAAAAAAACCAATCTTCCATTTGATCACAAGCTACTGCGCCTGTTCCTCCCCATTGTGCACAAGGATCTTGAAAAACTGGTGGAAGACAACATTGGTCGCTTGGGTTTCCTGGAAATTGACCTCCATCTGGTAATCCATCTCCATTATCATCACATCCCATATGATCAACATCATAATTAATAAAGGTATCAGTAGTTCCATCATAAGGATTAGTGAATGTTTGAGTATTATTTGTACATCCAACTATATGTGAATAATCACAACATGAATAAGTTGCAGGATCATTATAATCTACTTGTCCTGTTTGTGGTTGGCCTTGTCCTGTTAATGCTGTGGATCCTACTGTTTGTCCTGGGATACACCCTATGTGGTCTGGATCATAATTTTGAGCTAGTGGATCGTTACACCCTGCTGCTGTAGAATAATCACAACAAGAAAAATTATTAGGATCTGGATTTCCATCTATATCGGGACACCCAATAGCTGTTGGAACTACACCTGATCCTCCTCCGCTAGTCCAAGAATTTGGATTTCCATATGCATTGTTTCCTAAAATATAATTGTCTGCATTAGGATCTACACAACCATAAAATACTGACCACATTTGAGGGGTACAACATTCATAAGATAATGGATCGCTTGGAGATGGTACTGGATTATTAGGGGCTCCTGAAACATAATTACCTAAAGGTGTATAAGTATGATTAACTGTTATATTACAACCAACACAACCATCTGAATGGACTTCAGTATATGTTCCTGCTGGTATTATTACATTTCCTGGTATGTTTGAAAATTGTTGTAATCCTAAGATATCTCCTGATAATACATCAACCTGAAATTGAGGTTGATTACAACAACATTTAAAATCTTCATATGTTATTGTAGACCAGCTTGGCGTATTTGGTTCATAAGGATTATCACAATCTGTTGCACAAGGAACAGAAAACCATTCACTGCCTAAATCATTAGAACAATTATCATTATTGGCCAGTTGGAATCCTCCTGGCCAAGCTTGACCTGTTGCTTGTTGATAACCTACTATTTCTCCTGTTTCTCTATTTCCACAACAATGAGTCAATGTGAATTCTTTATCTAAATCTTCTTGTGCTTGTTCTAATGTTTCATAATCACATTTACATGTATCTGGATTCCATGTTCCTGGCACATTCATTACATACACTACTTGTCCTACATTCATATGTCCAGGATGACCTGTTTTAGGAGGACAACCTGATGGAGGAGGTAAAGGACATGGGTGACTTGGGTCTACTGGTTGGTTATCATCACAATTTACTAATAAAGTTCCATTTGGGTTTTCTACTGGATCATAAGGATTAGGACAAAAATAAGGATTTCCTGGTTCTAAATCAATCCATCCCCACCCTCCTGTTGGGTTAGGATAATTTGGAATTGGATGAAAAGGACTTTGATAAGTTGGTGCTGCAACTGAGGGACTTCCTGCTCCAGACTGTCCAGACTGTGCAGTTGCTACTGATAAATTTGTATTGGCAGCTGTAGCTCCACCCTGATTTACATTTAAATTTTGTTCTTTTATATTAGATTTACCTCCAGAAGTATTAGGTATGTCAAATTTAATGTCATTAAATTTTGTATCCGAATTTATATTAGGATTTACCATTGAAACTGCTCCTCCTGGATTAAATGGTGGAAGATTATAAGCTAAACAACATGTATTTAAAGGTTCTGGTCCATATGTACAACATGGTGCTAAATCATCTGAGGCATCTACATTTCCTTGTCCTGGTAATACAACAGAATCTGGGGTATTATCATTAGGATTCACATCACATCCTATATTTCCTTGTGCAAAATATCCTCCTCCAAAACCAAGTGATGCATCATAGCTTCCTACTCCTCCACTACAATTAGCTCCTGGTTGGTATGGTGACCAAGCAGCTTGTGTCCAAACTCCTGGTGAACTTTCTTCACAATAAGGATTCCATTCTCCTGAATCAGGACATCCCATTTGATAACTACAACAACTAGAGTCTGTTGGGTCTAATGATTCAAAACCATAATCTACAAGAGTTAAATTACCCCACTGTGGAAAATTAGCATTAGATATACTATAAATGTCAGAATCTTCTCCTTGATCGTAAGTATCAAAAGCAGTACAATTAAATGGTTGTGGGGTTATAGGTTCACACCCTCCATTACTTGGATCATATACCCCTCCTGTTTGTCCTCCAATACCTGTTCCTTGAGCTACAGGATCAGCGCACCCTTTTTTATAAGCACAACAACAATTATTAAATCCATTATTTGGTGTACCAACAGCTCCATTGGCTGTTCCATCTGGAGAACATATTGTTTGTGGGTTGTTTGGATCAGTAACTGTGTTTGTCCATGTTGATGCATCA
>Ga0181389_1001171_pt1 | contig 10391 bp, 17 predicted proteins | sample 12SPOviralmetaG_FD_130121 | JGI IMG/M metagenome (GOLD analysis project Ga0181389, IMG submission 130121) | Marine viral communities from the oligotrophic San Pedro Time Series (SPOT) site, San Pedro Channel, CA, USA - 12 SPOT_SRF_2010-06-29 | ecosystem: Environmental > Aquatic > Marine > Strait...
AACTAATACTATATAAGTACCTTTACTATATTTACTACAAAATGTTTTAACAGTATAACTTACTTTTTTATGAGTATATTCTCTATTAATTGGATTTTTAATAGCTTTTAATTTATATTCTTTAGTAATAGGAAATAAACTATCTTGAAATAAATCAAAACTTACTTTACCTAATTCTTTTAACGTACTATATACTTTTTTAGTACCTTTTTTTGCTTTACGTTTAAATGTTTCAGCAGTAAAACTATGTGCAATATCATAAGTAATGTTAAACGCATTAGCAAATGCTCTTACAGCACAATCATTTTTTTCACTTTTAGCTAACAAACTTCCATTTGCAACTTCATATCCATTTTTAAAATTTTCTAATATCATATTATTTGGTTTAATTAATTTTATGTTTATATATATTTCTTAAATATACATAAATATACGAAAGATATTTGGCTACTCCTACCATTCTAGCGGGAGTCTTCAAGAAGTTATGAACAAAAAAAAGCGGCTTACGCACACAAACACACAAATGGCCTACATATATACATTAAAACATGTTGAAAGTAATTGCATAATAATTAGGAGTAGCCAAGTAGGGTTCGTATATTGACGGATATTAATAATAATAAAGGTTTAACACTATGATAAATAGCACTAGAGAGTGGGATTGGATGGATAATAATAAATTAAAAGATAATAATATGTTTGAAATAATAGGAATATCAAATTATCAAGGAGAAGAAGTAATAGATACTGCTACTAGTAGAATAGAAGCAATAAGATTAACACATGAATATCATTTTAGTTTTGGTAGTGAATGGGTTATTAAGTTTAGAAAATTAAATAAAAATAAAAAGTCAACATGATAAAAGCAATGATAGATGGTATAGTGGACATAGTGAAGCTAATAATAATATTGTATGCATTGTATTATACAGTTGATAGTGGATTGTTAGAACGTTTAATTAACATGTTTTAATGGAATTAGTAATGTATATAATGATATGTTTGGCATGTGCAATTGTAATACTTATGTGTGTTAAATAACGTATAATTAATAATATACTGTAATAGCAATGTGCGATATGTTAGTGCTTTTTGTTTGTGTAATATGTGTTATACTTAACGAATAATCATATAATAACGTGCATTAGTTAATGTAATGTAGTATATGGAATGATATATGTGTATATGTAAATATGTGTATAGCTATATATGTTATCCGTGTTTGTTGTGTAGTGTATATGTAATGTGTAATATGTTCAACTAGACTAGGGGGTCGTACCGTACATACATGTTGCGAGACAACCACATTTTCTTCGTATAGCCTAATTGTTTGTTATGAACATACAATCGTTTGTGAACATTATGGTTGTTCATAAACATGTGTGTATATATTTGGCTGTGTGAATAATTTTTCGTATGATGGCCTCATACACGCTTGTTAAAGACTTATGCATAAACGCTTGGAGTAGCCAAGTAGGGTTCGTATATTTATGGTATAATAAAATGATAACATAAACATAATTAAACCAAACGATATGAATAAAGTAGAAATTAAAGTAATTAAGCAAGAAAAAGTTGATAATAGAGTAAACAATACAGGCAGACCTGTAAATAAAAAATCGTCTAGGCAAATTAGATTGCGTAAGCAAAGATTGTATAATAAATTACATAGTCAATTTATACATGGTGTAAAATTTAAAATCAACAATGATAGTGCTGGTGAGTATGTGTATGAGTGTGGTGATAAAGCAGGTTCACATGGTTATATAAGAAGTGCTGTAGGTGGTCATGTGTGTAATATAGATTATGTAGGTCGTACTAAAGTTGAGGGTTTTACATATGTGTTAGGTAGAAAGATAAATGTTACAATTAATTTGAAGGAAGTTACTTTTATAAAGTAATTTTCCTTTCCCTTCTTTTCTAAGTCGCTAGCGGCCCGCGGGTGGGACGCACGCGACTAACCGCGCCACAACCGCGTGCCATGTGTGATCGCGCACGATCGCGCCCAAATTTGGGGTGATTCATCATTCGACCACGGTCTTTCACCATCGAGCGTATATACACATATATTTACATGCGCATAAAAACGTCATAATCACTTCATATATAAGTCATCGTTCGATCCTCATGGCATTGTACGTATCAGCAAAAACCATTATGAATTCACAAGAAAAAAAAGTCGACATCAGCGCCTATCTTTATGTGTTAATTATATTCATAGCATTCGTAATAGGCATATCATTATAATACAGAATTCCAAAAATTCCATTTTACTGTAAAGTATATAAATTATTAAAAAAAAGATCTTAACGGACTTTTCACATCGAGCCTGTATATACATTAGGTTTTTAAAAAAACACCATACATATACGTCCCACCGTCCACCATTCACCGTATGTTTATCCATGCTTATGTCCACCGCCGCATATGTATTAGTGTTGATTTTGGTTTTTTGGTGTTCGAGCGTATATATGTAGGATTGATAGGTGGGTGTAAGTTACGGAAAGGTTGCTTAAATTTTTGTTTATGGCAAATATTAAAAAAGTAGCTTCTCTTATTGAAAAGAAGCGCATAATTTCAAAGGAAATTGAGGATTTACAAAATAAATGTGCACATTTAAATAAATCTATTAAATCTATTAAAGAATATGAGGCTTCCTCGACTCTTATATTTAGATGGACATGTGATGAATGTGAAAAAATTACAGGAATACCAAATGATAAAGAGCTTAAAAAATATTTAAATTAATAAAATGGCTGAAAAAGATATAAATTTAAAACAAGTATTAAAGAGATTCCCCCCAGGAGATAGATGGACCCCAACGGATTCACAAGAACCCATATTTTCAAACTTAACAGAAGGAATAGAATGGGTGTTTCAAAAAACACAAGAACGTGATTATGTAATAAAAGCAGCAGAAGGTAAAGTTTTTATTTATCATGAACACGAAATAGCAGAACCAGAACCAGAACCTATAAAAACATTTAACTTATATGGAGAATATGAATAGGAAAACAGGATATATGATTGTTATAATATTTTGGTTAATAATTTTTTTATTATTACCTAGTTGTGCGGGGACTTACTGGGTTACCGATTACAAACATAACCATATAAATTGTATTGATTGTAATTATAATAATATACATAATCCTCATTGGGATAATGTTTGGAAGTGGTGGTACACCCCAACATATACTAATTATGTTATAGTAAAACCTAATAATAAACCTAATAAGCCCCCCAATAGACCTAATAATAGGCCTAATTTTAATAATAATTCCAATAACTCTAATAATAATAGTAATTCCACTAAACCTAATAGGAAACCCCGAAAATAATTGCATAAATATTTGGAGAAGCCAAATATCTTTCGTATCTTGATGGTATATTAAAATATCAAGATTATGAAAAATTTATTAACATTATTTATTTTAGGTATTATGTTTACCTCTTGTGATAAAGAAGAATTTCTCCTTTTATCTGACTACCATTTTGAGATGACTGGTAGAACTTATCAAGATCCCAACGGATATTACCATTTACCCTTAACTACTCAAGAAGATCAACAAACTTTACATAAATTTGGAGCATATATTACTAATTTAGATAATAAAAATTTACCCCCACAAGTAATATGGAGGTGTGATGCATTTTGGTATACACCAGATACTTTAGGATATACATATATAGAAATAGGTAATGTCCCTACGGGTGAATCCCCATGGAGTTGGGAAAATTTTGCAGTAACAGGATACGAAGGTATGACTGTTCCTATTGTTAATGGTACTAGCTATGCTAACTCTTCTATTGATTCTGTTTTTTGCATGATGGCACCTATAGGAGCTATGGTGGGGGACACTGTTACTATCCACGGTAAGGCATATTTTGAAGAAGGAGATATAATATTAGAGGATTCATTTAAAATTATATTTGAATAGAAAATAAACATACGTATCTGCGATACCTAAGTCTAACTAATTTTTTACTATACTAATAACATTCAATGACACATAAAGTATTTATACGTCATACTTATATTTATAAGTGCTCTGATCAAAAATGTAGTGGTGAATGGAAAATTAATGAATCATCACATTTAGAAAAATTAAATTGTCCTCATTGTGGGAAAAATGATACTGTTGAGTATGTTATGGTAGATCAACGAGAAAGATATAATAGACGATGGGAATAAAATAAATAATTAAGAGGGGTTATATGAGATTATCAGATAATGTGGGTAATACACCACTAATACCAATTACTTTAGGTAAATACACAGTTTGGGGAAAAGCAGAATTTATGAACCCAAGTGGGTCAGTTAAAGACAGAATGGCTACATACATTATAAACCTTGCAGAATTCCATAAATTAATTAAAAAAGGTGATACACTTTGTGAAGCAACATCAGGTAATACGGGAATAGCATTTGCAATGTTAGCAGCAGAAAGAGGTTATAAGATGAAAATCATTATGCCTTCTAATATGTCTGAAGAACGAAAATCAATGATGAGATTTTATGGCGCAGAATTAATACAAGTAGATGAGGGTGATTTTGATGGGGCTATTGAAATGAGAGATGACTTATGTAAAGCAAAAGGTTGGTATAACTGTAACCAATTCCATAATTCATGGAATATAGAAGCACACTTCAATAACACAGGACCTGAAATAATCAAGCAATGGAAAAACACAATAATACCGGACGCCTTTATTTTAGGCACAGGTACAGGAGGAACCTTAATGGGTTGTGGGCAGCGATTAAAAAAACATTGGAATAGTATAAAAATTATTGCTGTAGAACCGGAAGAAAGTGCAGTCATGTCAGGAAATCAACCGGGACTTCATGGTATACAGGGGATTGGAGACGGAAGTAAATTCTTAGTAGACCTAAATTTTGTAGATGAAGTAAAAACTGTAAAAACAATATGTGCTAAAACCATAGCTAAATATATGGCGAGTAAATACGGTTTATTTGTTGGTATAAGTGCGGGTGCTAATGTGAAAGCTTCATTTGAATGGTTACGTGATAATAATAAAACTAACGCTATTACTATTCTTTGTGATAGAGGTGAAAGATATCTCAGCTGTCTTTAAAAAATAATTGTAGAATAATTTGGAGAAGCAAGATATCTTTCGTATCTTGACGTATAAAATAAAATATATGAATAAAGGTTCTAAATACTGGGAAAACCCGTGGATGAAATTTGATTTAATAGAATTAGCCAATACACAACGTAGCATAACTAATTTTGTAAAAATACTTACTAGAAAAGAAATACCAGTTGAATTCACAACTACAGGAGATAGTATGACTGATGGTAAATCAATCACTATATCATCAAATATAACACAAAATACATTAGATAGTACAATTGGGTTGGCATTACATGAAGGTGCACATTGTGCTTATACAAATTTTGATGTACCTAAAAAAATAGGTAATTTATTATTAGAACGTAACTTAATACATGGTAAAGAAATAATATTATTATTACTTAACTTTGTTGAAGATAGAAGAATAGACCAATTAGTTTATAATATGGCTCCAGGTTATCAAAGTTATTATAAATCAATGTATGATAAATATTTTTATAATAATACAGTTGATAATGGAATTCGAAGTAATAAATTTAGAAAAGAAAATTGGGAATCTTATATATTTCGTATAATCAATATATTTAATAAAAACACAGACCTTACTGCTTTAACTAAATTAAAAGAAGTATATAATATACTAGATTTAAAAAATATTAATAGACTTAAAAGTACTTTAAACTCATTTGATATTGCATGTAAAATGTATAGTTGTATTCGTGATTATTTAGTAACTTTAACAAAAGAAGAATATGCAAAACAAAATCAACTAAATGAAAAAAATAATAATCCTAAAGGTGCATCTATAAAATCCTTAAAAAATCTACTTAAAAAACAAGAAGATTTTACTTTAGGAAAAGTTCATAAATCAAAAATATCAGCCTTACATAAAAACAAAATAAAAGCTATTAGTGAATCTCTTATTAAAGTAGAATTTATTACATCGGCTAATAAAAAAAGACCAGTTCATATAATGGATGGTATTAGTGATGCATCTATAAATGAAAATTTATATGATAGATTTCATTCATTTAAATATACTAAAAATGATCATTTAGTAGAACAAGGAATAATTAAAGGTAAAAGGTTATTAAATAAATTACAAATTAGAAATGAACAAATTACTTTATCATCTAAAAGATTGAAACAAGGTAAAATAGACCCCAGAAGAATATATGCTGCTAATTTTGAAGAAGATTTATTTTATAAAATAGATAAAGCCAACTATAAACCTATAAGTTTAAATATATCAATTGATGGTAGTGGCAGTATGAAGGGCGATAAATGGAATCAAACATTAATTAATACTATAGCATTAGGTTATATGTCCCTTAATATGGATAATATCAATATGTTAATATCTATCAGAACTTCTGGGGATGCATTTACAAGGGGTCAAGTACCTTTATTAATTTTAGCTTTTGATAGTAAAAAACATAAACTAAAAAATTTAAAAAAATTAAAATATTACCGTGAAAGCGGGCTAACACCTGAAGGTATATGTTTAGAAGCATTAAATATATCTAATTCTTCATATTATTTAGATTCGTACCTTATCAATATGAGTGATGGAATGCCTGTATATAGTGACTATAAAGGCAAAGACGCCATATTAGATACAGCTAGAGTTATAAATAAAATTAAAAAAGGAGGGGTTAGTATATTAAGTTATTTTATTCAAGGAGATGATACTTCATATGACACAGAAAATAATTTTAAAAAAATGTATGGTAAGGATGCATCATTTATTAATATTAATAATATAAATGAAATAACTAAAACACTAAATAGGTTATTATTAAAAAAAGAATTAATATCATGAAAGAAAATAGAGGAAGACCTAAAGAAAATGTAGAGAAAAAAATGAAATATGTCATAGAATTTGAAGATTCTAGATGGCATTATGATTTAAATAAGTATCCCCGTGGACCTTATTTAGTAGAACAATTAGATACAACATACGATAAACTTGAAAAATTATATTATAAATTAGAAAAATTAAAAGAACCCAAATATCATAAAAATGGAAGAAAACAACGAATCACTAAAGATAATAAAAAAAAGATGGAAATGGTTGAGAAAAAATATTGGAAAGAACATTATAGACTTTTTCCAAATGAAAGACCAAAAAAGAGAGGAAGAAAACGAACAAATGGATGATGAACAAATCGAATTATTATTAGTGGAAGCTAATGCTTATGGTTTAAGGGGTGAAGTAGAAGAATGGGCTATACAGGAACTTAAAGAAGATCCTAATCTTTCTAGACTTGAGGCATATGTACTAGCATATAACGAATGGATTAAATAATATGTCATACGAAGATTTTTATTGGGATACTCATAATGAATTAAGTGAACTTGGTTTACAAAAACAATTTGATAAACAGTTAAATAAAATGGAAGATCAAGATCACCATAAATATAAGGATATTAGAGATAAATGGACATATGCTTTAAATAAAGTAAAACAATTAAATTAGTAATGGAAGAAGTACTAGAAATGATAGAAACTCTTATTGATGATATAGAAAGAGATTCCCAATTAACTAGAGAAGAAACTTTAGAATCTTTAAGAGAAATAAAAAATAAAATAGAAGATTTCCAATTAAATTTGGATTACTAAACATATTCATTTATACATATAAATGGTCGCTAGTATTTATATTAGCTGCTTGTTTGGACCCGGGTTCGATCCCCGGCATCTCCACTAGAATACACGATATGGGGATGACTGGCTTTGACAGCAAGTAAGGATATAAAGAAGACCAACGCAGTAACCGGCACACAGGTTAACACGGTGAAAACATCTGTTTTTGCTCTATTTAATGCAGTTAGAACGCTTGCAAAAGCTGACGTTGCGGTAGAGCAAACATATGCTATGGCTGCCTAGTTAGGCACCCACACCACACGGTAAACAAGGATCATGTCGTCAAAATCCTAGAGCAGCCCGAAAGGGCTGCTTTTTTTCATCTTTTATTCTTTTTCCTATATTTATTATAAAAATATCATTATAATGAAACATATATTTGTTACGCTATTGTTATTTCCCCTTTTTATGTTTAGTCAAACTGGAGATAACATATTAAAATCTCATTTTGAATTATCAAAAAAAGTTAAAAAAGTTTTTAAATTTTCCACATTTTATTGGGCTGTTAATGGAGGTACATCACTATCTGATGATGATGTATATTCAATTACAACGGGGACATTAGACCAAAGTGTAATTGAAACACCTTTTGATTATTCTATTATATTTGGAGTTAGAAAAATTGGAAGATTTGGTTATTTACCAAAAGAAGCATTTAAAAATGGAACAGAAAATTCATTTTCAGACGCCGCTACAATAGGTAAAGTAACAGGATTTGAGTTTTTATTTGAAGGAGAATATAAAAGACAACAAAATTTAACATTCTTTGACCAACACCATTTTTTAAGATATGTTGCAAATGATTGGATGGCTAAAGTAGAATATTTAAAAGATGGGTTCGCTGATATAGAATATTTTGAAGCTTCACAGAGGTATAGAAAAAAAATAAGTAGAAAATTATCATTAAATATAGGTGCAGTACAAAGAATATCAGAACCTTACGGGTATGATCCTCTAGCAGAATGGGTATTAGAAAATGGATCTTTACATTATACTTACTTAGCATTAGAAGAAGGGTATGAAATAGATCCCTTTAATGAAATATACACAGATCCTAACGGAAATGTGGTTGCAAATTCAAATGAAGTATGGGAAGAGGTTATAATTCCACAAGTATTGGATGAATATGCTGTTAGAAAGAAAAATGAATTATCTAATGTATGGAATAATTCAGTAATATTAGGTTTTGATTTTTACCACTATGATAGAAAATTTTGGTTACATTCTTGGGGTAATTTAATGCCTCTACATGTAAAAAGTCAAAATGAATATGCTTATCATAATTTTAACGGGGGTAATTGGTTAGATTATTCAGGTGGATTAGTATTTGGTTATTGGTTCAATAAAAATTTAGGCGTATTTATAGAAGGTAAATATAACAAATATTGGAATAGAGAATGGCACAATTTCTCATTTGGGGCAAATTATAAAATATTTTAAAATGGCAAAAGAATTAAACGAAGACACGGGTTTTCAAATTAGTATAAAAACATTAGGAGCTATAGCATTTTTCATTTTTACTATAGTAGGATTATGGTTTACACTTCAAGCTGACATTCAGGAAGCAAAAGAATTACCAGAACCCCCACCACCAGCAGTAACTCGTATGGAGTTTGATATGAAAGACCAAAATATACGTCTAACAATTCAAAACACAGCAGATGATGTTGAAGAATTAAAAGAAGATTTAGACAGAATTGAACGTAAAATAGACGAACTAAAATAAAAAATATGAAAAAACTATTATTTACACTAATACTATTACCTTTAATATGTTTATCACAATCACCATGTGAAGAAGATATCTGTGTAGTACAGTTTAATGCAGGGTGGAATTCATCAAATGATGTAGCATGGATAGAAAAATTAAAAGATTGTGGTATTAAATATATCGATATAGCCGCGGACGCAAATGCAGCCTCAGAATATGAAATAGTAGTTGTACCCACCATTATTGTATTTAATGGGGATGAAGTTAAAAGATTCCAAGCAGACATATCATTTGCTATGAAAGCAACAAAATTAGATGTACAAAAGGTTATAGATGAATTATTAATGGATCAGTTTTAAACAAAATTATATGAAAAAGTTATTACAATTAATATTACTATTTTTACCCTTATTAGCATTTGCACAGTATCAGGATTCGATTATCAACCCACCACCAGTTAACCCAATTGGCTGTACAGATGTAGAGGCATGTAACTTTAGTATTACTGCATTTATAGATGACGGTTCATGTGAATATTATTCTTGTGTTGAGCCATGTCCAGATATCAATGAAAATGGAGTATGTGATGAAGATGAAGATGAGGAAGAAACAACTGATACATTATCATTATTTGATTCTTGGATCATTATAGATATTCATACAGATGATTGGCCAGAAGAAACATCATGGGAATTAGTAGATTCAAATGATGTGGCAATAGCTTCAGGAGGACCATACGATTCAGATCAAACTTTATTTAGTGAAACGATAGAATTGAATTCAGGAGAATATTATTATTTTTTATTTGATTCATATGGTGATGGTTTATGGACAGGTGGTTATGTTGAAATATATAATTCTTGTGAATATTATTTTTATCATGAAGGACCTTTTACTGGTAATACAATTGATGAAGTAATGAATGAAGATGCTGAA
>Ga0181389_1001177_pt1 | contig 10371 bp, 6 predicted proteins | sample 12SPOviralmetaG_FD_130121 | JGI IMG/M metagenome (GOLD analysis project Ga0181389, IMG submission 130121) | Marine viral communities from the oligotrophic San Pedro Time Series (SPOT) site, San Pedro Channel, CA, USA - 12 SPOT_SRF_2010-06-29 | ecosystem: Environmental > Aquatic > Marine > Strait...
ATTGACAGCAGGTCAATTAGCTTTGGTTGATGGTAGTGACTGGGAATCAGTTGCACTTCAAGCAGGAGCTGGTGTACCAACGATTGTTGATAACTTGGGTTACATTGTGCAAGGTTCATTTTATAGTAAAGATACAATTGGAAACAACCCAGGACATGGGGGGTACAAAGAATCAGTAAAATCTAAAGGATTAAATCCAAGATATATTACTAAACTTTGGAGTACAAACTGTCTTACTGCATCTCAAGCAACAGCTAGCTTATCATTAGCTTCTGATTGTGCACCATGTGGTAAAACTCAATTTATGAGAATTGATGTGAAGGGATCTCCTGCACTAAGGTTCTTAAATCACAATGCATATGCAATTGCTGACTCAGCTAATGTATGTTGTATTGATGGACAAGAGTATATTGATCCTGCACTAGTTCTTGGTGCTATGGCAAAAATGGCTCTTGGTGATCCATTAATTAAACCATTTGTAGCAGAAGCTGCATTGAATGGTGTTTCTGCAGCAACATTATCTGCTGCTGGTTCTGGATATGCTGTTGCATCTGACGTTGCAACAACAGGTGGTTCTTCAGGTTCATCAGGATTAAAGGTGAACATTGATACAGTCACTGGTGCAGGCGGTATTGCTACTTTTTCTATTGCAAATGTAGGTAGTGGATATGTTGCAGCCGATGTAATAACAATTTCCGGTGGTGGTGGTGATGCAACATTTATTGTTGATTCAGTTAGCGCTGGTGGTGTTGTTGTTTCAGTAACTGATGCAGCTGGTGAAGTAGTTCAATCTATTTATACTATTGAACAAACACAAGATGGAACATATGTTCCTTCTACAACTCCTAATGCAGCTGGTGCGAAAGTATCTGCTGAAGTGAAGTTTGTTGGTGCATATGTAGACACTGTGTTTGGTAACTGTTCATTTGATACAAGAGATCATTATAACAAAGAACCTGTTGAAATTATTGTTTCACAATTAGATGAAACAGGTAATCCATGTAATGATTGTGGCGTAGCTTCAAAAACTCCTGGATCAATGCAACAAACTCAAGGTGAAGAAGTAATTAGAGAATTAATTATGTCAGAAAGATACCGTCAGTCTCCTTATAATCAAGGAAACGCTGATAGTGCTAGAATCAGACAAATTGAATTATCTGATGAGCTTTTAGCTGCTGTAGATAGAACTGCTACATATAGAGCATATTATGTTCAGCACTCAGTACCTAGATTTAACAACCCAACAGGGGTGTTTGATAATGACCAATACCAATATAAGATTTATGTAAAATGTTCTGATGCAGCCGCACAAACTGCAGTAGAAAAATTACTTACTAATATTGCTAACTGGGCAGGTGATAATGGAAATAAGATTTCTGTTGAAACAAACGCTTACTGGTAGGATATTTAATATCTTAAATTTAATTAGAGCAGGGGTGATAAACTCCTGCTCTTTTTATTTTATATATTCTTGTTTTTTTTGTATATTATCTATATAGTGTATTAAAGCAAATAAAAAATGGCAAGCAGACATATATTAAGTTTAGAAATTCCTACAGTATCTAACTGTGATTTATTATGTATTAAAGATACAAGTCAATATTCATCAGAGTTAGCTGTGGATTGTGAAGAACTGTTAATAACGTTGCCGGGATATTCTGTACCTGTACTTGTTAAAGTAGATAAAAACTTTGATATGTGTTTAACTGCATGTACAATGGCACTGCAAACAAAAGATTGTGGAACCACGCAAGATAAAATTCCTGATGGAATATACATTGTTAAATACAGTGTATCTCCAAACTCTAAAGTATATGTAGAATATAACCACTTAAGAGTAACTGAATTACTTACTACTTATTATGAAGTATTATGTGATTTAAATGTACAAGCTTGCCAGCCTGATTCAGATAAAGAAGCATTGCTTTCTGAAATGTATTACATAAAAACTATGATTGATGCAGCAGTAGCTAATGTAGAATATTGTCAATCATCAGCTCATGGTATGCAATTATATAGTTATGCAAAACAAAGGTTGAATAAGATCTCATGTCCAACAGGAAACTGCGGATCAAGTTCAAAATATTTAATTTAAACCAACACAAAATGGCAAATTGTGCTCACTGTAATAAAGTATTTACTTGTGGATGTCAAAAAGCTAGTTTAGGAAATGGAGTAATAGTATGTAAACAATGTAAAGCAAAAGCTGAAGCAAATGTATCAACATCAAGAGACTTAAATTTAGAGCTAGCAAAACAACAGATACAAGATTTAAGGAATAAGTAAATAAAATATGGCAACATCAACTATTGTAGCATCATCAAATGCAGCTCAAGAAAAAGAGCTTAGATTGTTAAAGCAAATTAAGGTTGAGCAAAATTTTGCTAATCAAGCTTATGCAAACTTTAAATCAATTAAGTTTGGTATTGCTTCTTGTTGTTACACCGATTTTGTTAATGCAATAATTGAAAAAGAACTATGTGATTGGCAAAATGCAGCAAGTAATAAAATTGTAGTTGCAACAGAAGAAAAAGGAGTATTTGTAGAACCATTAGCTTCAGTAAACACAAAAGCAAGTCAATCTTGCCCAAGTGTACCAACTAATGTTTGTACTATAATTGATTTGGCAGAAATAGTAGCTGATACGGGTACATTCACTTTTTGTCAAGATGCACCTTTATCTGTATGGACTATTACTCATAATTTGGGTAAATTTCCTTCAGTAACGGTAGTAGATAGTGGAAACAGTACAGTAATAGGAGACGTGGATTATACTAACTCAAACATATTAACAGTAACATTTGCATCAGCCTTTTCAGGTTGTGCATATTTAAATTAAAAATAATAAATATATAAAACAATGGCAGCAATAAAATTTTTAAACTCAATTTCACTAGAAGGAAGTCAGATACAAAACTTCCTCGTACAACCCGTTGGTACAGCACCTACCGTATACGGAGTTGGTCAGTTGTATTATGATACTGCTACCAACAAGTTAAGATTAAGAAATAACACAGGATGGGTAGATGTAACTACTGGTGCAGATGGGGATACTACTTATAGTTTAGATGTACCTTCTGGAACCACAAATATAAATTTAAAAGGAAATGATGGAACAGATGATGCAATTGTATTAGTTGGTGGTACAAACATTACATTAACTAGAGATAGTGCTTCACAAATAACAATTGATACTACTACAACTGATGCAGTAACTTCTGTTGCTAAATCAACAAATAATGCTTTAAAAGGTATTGAAGTTAATCCTACTACAGGTAATGTAATAGTTGGATTAGATATTGCTAATCAAACGGCATTAGGAGCAACTGCATCAACTACAGATAGGTTATTAATTTATGATGTAGATACATCAACAAATAAATATGTTACAGTTGCAGAAATAAATGCTGCTGGAACAACAGGAGATATAACAAGAGTTGATATAACAGCAGGAAATGGTTTAAGTGGTACATCCGTAGATACAACTCAAGGAGAACACATTCAAACTTTAACTGTTGGATCAGGTGATGGTATAGCTATTACAACTGGTGCAGTAAATGTAGATTATTCAGGTTCAGATAACGTAGTTTTATCAGCAACAGATGGTACTAGTTTAGGTACATTACAGGTTACAGATAAAGTATTAATTTCTGATGCAACAGATTCAAATGCAAAATATGTAAATATTTCACAGTTACCAACTTCAGGTGGTACAGTAACTTCAGTTGCAGTAACAGATGGTTATTTGATAGATAGTTCAGTTGCAAACCCAACAGCAGCAGCAAACATAACATTAGATGTTGATGCTAGTGAGTTAGTTGATATGACTCAAACAATGTTAACAGGTGATGCATTTTTTGTATTAGATGTTTCTGAGACAGGAAAGAATCAAGGTAAACAAAAAGAAGCATCTGAAATAGGTTTAAGTATATTTAATAATGATGCAGGATTTATTACTTCTTCTAGTATAGTAACATATACATTACCAGTTTCAGCTGGTGCTGCAAATTCAGCAGTAGTAACACTTGATGCAAGTTCAGGTACTGATAGTACTCTTACTATTGCAGGTACTACAAGTGAAATAGCAATTACTGAATCTACAGGAAATAATGGTACTATTACTATTGGGTTACCAGATGATGTAACAATTACAGGTGATTTAACTGTTAATGGAGGTGCTCTTAAGTTACCAGCAGCAACAGATGTAGATCTTATAGATAACAACACTTCTGCATTATCATTTGACGCTTCAGGTAAAACAGGTATTTTAGAAATAGATACTACAAATGGTCAAGAGGCAGTAAATATGTCTGGAGTATTGAAGGTAACAGGTACAGGTCAATCAAGTTTTGGAGGTCAAGTAACAGTTCCTACAACACCTAGTGCGGCAACTGATGCAGCTTCTAAAGCTTTTGTTTTATCTGAAACAGCAGGAGTAGGTACATTCCAAGGAGCATATAATGCAAGTACTAACTCACCAGCATTAAGTGGTGGTAGTAACGTTGCAATGAATCAAGGTGATTTTTATGTAGTAAGTGTTGCAGGTAATGCATTCTTTAGTACACAACTAGAGCCAGGTGATTTTATATTTGCAGATGCAGATATAACAGCAGGATCATCTCCTGCATTGTCTGACTATACTGTTGTAATAGCAGATCAGAATATAGCAGGTGCAGGATCTACAGATGGTGGAACAAATAAAGGTGTTGCTGGTTTTGATAGTGCAAACTTTAGTGTAACTGCAAATGGATGGGTACAAATAACAGATGTAACATTAGGTACAGAAACATCAGGTAACTATACAGCTACTGTAGCAGAATCTACAAGTAATAATAGATTAGGTATAGATGTATCAGGTGCAACAGGTGAAGGTCAAGCTGCTGTAGTAGGTTTAGATATTATTGGTAGAACACAAGATACTTCACCAGCATCAGGTGATTCATTACTTATATATGATACATCAGCATCAACTAATAAAAGAGTAACAGTTCAAAATTTAGCTGAACAATTACCAGCTTTAACAAGTTTTGCAGATGATTATCCAGCTACATCAGTATCATCTTGGACAGTTAATCATGGTTTAGGAACTTTAGATGTTTTAGTTCAGGTATTTTTAAAATCTACAGGAGCAAATGTTTATCCAGATATTGTAAGAACGGATGTTGATAATGTTACTATTAATTGTTCTGCAGCACAAAGTGTTGATAGTTTAAGAGTATTAGTTACAGCTTTAGCTTAAACATAACATAAAATTACAAGGGTTAAAGTATTTTAATTAATACTTTAATTTTTGTACATTTGAAATTAAAAGTAGGATAAATGGCAAACATTAATTTTTTAAATGGTCAAGCAATCACTGGTAATGTAACTATTGCTACAAGTGGAGTTACTGACAATTTAATATTAACTTCAACGGACACATCTTCGGCATCTGCACCAGATATCGTTTTATATAGAAATGCTGCTATTGCTGATTCAGACACCTTGGGTGTTGTAGAGTATAAGGGTAAGAATGGTATGGTACCAAGTTCAGGGACTCCACTTACTTATAATGCTATTTACTCAAGAATAGCAGATGCATCAAACAATCAGTCTATATTAACTTTATCTGCTAATAAAGGTAATGGTTCAGGTGCATTTATTCATGCAGTTAATGTTTCTGCTATTGGTACAAATAACTCAGCTACAGGAGCAATACTTATAAATCCTTTAAGTGATTTTGAATTACCTGCATATAATTTAGATGTAAATGGAACTGCTTATATATCAAATACTTTACTTATAAATGGTGAACTTTCATTAGATAACATAGCAAACGCCTCTACCGATACTGATAAGTTTGTAGTAGCAGACAATGGTGTGATTAAATACAGAACTGGTGCACAAGTTCGTTCAGATATTGGAGCTGGAACTGGTAGTGGATCTGTTACATCAATAGCCACAACTTCTCCAATACAAGGTGGAACAATCACAGGATCTGGAACAATAAGTATTACTACAGCAACTGCATCTGCAATAGGTGCAGGTAATGTTAATGTAAATGGAGCAGGAACTTATGATGGTCTACGTCTTTCTTACTCAGGTGGTACAGCTACCGTTGGTCTTGACCCAGAAAGTTTACCTAATTATACAGGTACTCCAGGTTCTGCTGATACTGGTTCTCTTTCTATGATACTTCATAATAATGATGATGTAAATAATATAAATCAACTACTGGAGATAGGACAACTTCAGACTATGATTAATACTAACAACTATTTATCAAGCGCTTCATTTTCCACAGGTAATGGTGTTCTTACGTTAAATAGATCTGGTTTGAGTGCAGTTACAGTTGATTTGGATGGCAGATATGCTTTATCATCTAATGTTCCAACAGTATACAATTCTACTATAACTATACAAGCAGGTACAAATTTAACTACTGGTGGAGATTTTACAACTAATCAGAGTAGTAATGAAACAATTACTATTAACATGGCCACTGGTGGCGTTGGAGCTGGAACTTATGGTTCTACATCTAACAGTACTAAAATAGATAATATTACAGTAGATGCATATGGAAGGGTAACAGGAGTAACAACTGGAGCTACAGGTCAAGTTAATCAAATAAACTCAGGTAATTTATCTACAATATCAGTAGCAAGTGGTACAACATCAACAATATCTACAATAACTGCTGCAGTAAGTAGTAATTCTTTTAATTTAGCAACAGGATCACAAATACAATCCGCTATTGATACAGCTGTAACAGGAGTGTTAAAATTTGATGGAACATGGAATGCAAGTACGAATTCACCATCTTTATCAAGTGGTACGGGTACATCGGGAGACTATTATATAGTATCTGTTGCAGGTAGCACAAACTTAGATGGCATTACAGATTGGGCAATAGGGGATTGGGCTGTATTTGCTAATACAACATGGACTAAGATTGACAACTCTCAAGTAGGTAATGTAACAGGTAGTGGTTCATCTGGTAGAGTAGCCTTTTGGAATAGCGCATCAAATATTACAAGTGATAGTCAAATGACTTGGAATTCTGTAAGTGATGTACTAACAGTTAATGGAAATACTTCTGATCAATGGTCTGATGCATATGACAACAAAATAACAGGATTTACTGATTCAGGTTCTTCTACAATAACATTAACCCTTACGCAACAAGACGGTGGTAGTTTAACTACATCATTTAGTAATCCGCAAGGTACAGTTACTAGTGTTGGTACTACAGGTTCTGTCAATGGAATTACTCTTACTGGTACTGTAACAAGTTCTGGTAATTTAACATTGGGCGGTACACTTTCTATTAATAATTCAGATTGGTCAGGTACAGATTTATCTGTAGCAAATGGTGGTACAGGGGCAAGTTCAGCTGCAGCAGCAAGAACTAATTTAGGTGTTATTAATGATACAGGTACTCCTGCTATTCTATCTAACGGTAGCACACCAACATTAAATACTGGTATCACTGCAGCAGAGGTAAGAACTCTTATAGGGGCAGGAACAAGCTCAAGTTCAGGTGTAACATCTGTGGCCACTACAAATGGTATCACAGGAGGTACAATAACAGGATCAGGAACTATTCAATTAGATAGTACTGTAGTAAGAACTTCAGGCACACAAACAATTGCAGGCGCAAAGACATTTAGTAATGATTTAACAATGGCTAATACTGCAGATCTAAAGTTTGTAGATACAGCAGGTACTTTCCCAACTTCAGGAAAAGGATTTGATTGGACATTAAATAATGATGGTGCAAGAATTTATGCAATACAACCATCAAGTGATTCAATTGATTTAACATTTGAATTAAGAGATAATGCAACTACAAATGATAGATTTGTATTTTTTGTTAATGATTATCAAGGTTCTGCATTTGACAAGTATCCTTTAATAATAAAAGGAGGTACTATTTCAGATTTTGTAGATTCTGCTATATATACAGCTGGTACTATTAGACTGTCTAACTCTGGAGTATTATCTAATGTAACTAATACAAACTGGGATGCTGCATATAATGATAAAATTAATAGTTTAGCTGTTACAGGTACTACTACAAAAACATTAACTGCTACACAACAAGATGGTGGTACACTAACTGCATCTTGGACTGATGATAGTGGATCAAATAACTATGTATCAAGTGCGTCATTTAATACAAGTAACGGAGTATTAACACTTAATAGAAGTGGTCTTAGTGCAGTTACGGTAGACTTAGATGGTAGATATGTAACAAGTTCAGGAGTAACAAGCGTTGCAACTGGTAATGGACTTACGGGTGGAACAATAACAGGCACTGGTACAGTTAGTGTAGACTATAGTACAGGTAGTGACAATTTAATTTTTAGTGCTAATGCTTGGGGTAGCTCAATATCTACTGCACCTTATACGCCATATATTCTTATGGCAGACTCTAATCCTGGAATTGCTAATGATCAAGTTGAAAAAGTACAAATAGAAGATATACCTATGAATAGATTTGGGAAACCAGATTCTTCAATAGATATGGACACTAATAAGATTATAAATCTTGAAACTCCAACTAATAGTAATGACGCTGCAAATAAACAGTATGTTGATGATAATGCAGGATCAACTCCTGGAAATGGTCAAATAGATGGTAGAACTGCAGGTCTTGGTTTAAGTGGTTCAATGGATGCAACTGCAAATCAAACTGGTAACACTACGTTCACAGTAACTTCAAACGCATCAACTAGTGATGCAGCAAATACTATTGCTTATAGAAATAGTTCTGCTGATATTGCTGCAAGATTGTTTAGAGCTACTTACGCTAATCAATCTACAATATCTGGAGCAATTGCCTTTAGAGTTAATAATAGTACAGATAACTATACAAGATACTGTAGTAGTCCTTCTGCTATTAGAGCTTTTATAGGAGCGGGGACAGGAAGTGGAACTGTAACTGGTACTGGAGCATCAGGTAGAGTTGCATTTTGGAATTCAAGCACTGGTATAACTTCAGAAGCAGACTTTTTATGGAGTGGACAAACTCTTCAACTAGGAGGGAGTGCTAATGCATCAGAATATACTATAGAGTTAGGTAAAGGCAGAACTAATAATGGTTATGCTTATATTGATTTAGTAGGTGATGCTACTTACAGTGATTATGGATTAAGGATAATCAGAGGTAATGGTGGTGCAAATACATCTTCTGAAATTATTCATAGAGGTACTTCAAATTTTACAATAACAAATCAAGAAAATGCTTCATTTAAAATTCAAACTAGTGGTGCTAATGAAAGATTTAAAATTAGAGGTAATGGAGAAACATATTTTGGACCAGATGGTGCTAGTACTTCTACTCTATATATAGATCCTGTTGGTAGAAAAGTTGGATTTAGAACTGAAACACCTGGTTCTGCATTTGATGTTAATGGTACGTTTAGAGCAAGAAATGAACTAAACATTGGTGCAACTACAGAGCAAAACTTTTTTGTATCAGGTTCAAGCCCATATTATGTTAAGATGGGTAATTATACTCCATCTAACGCTGGTAATTATATGGGAGGTGAAACAAACGTTGGTTTGTTAAGATCCACCGCTGGATTTGGAACAACTGGAAAAGTATTAATGGCAACAAGATTATATACCACTAAAATAGAAACTGGTGGTTGGCCAACAAGTACTGGTTCTTCTAATGGAGTTAATGTAACGCCAACACCAGATAATGATCAAGTATTAATAGTGAAAAATATATTTGTTCACAAAGCGGGTAGTACTATAGGTCAAGGGTGGTCAACAAGTACTTACCCTGTTGAATTTGTACAGCAACAACAAAATGGTGTATATGCAATTTTAGGAGGTGTAGCAAGAACTGTTATTATAAACGGTAGTGGAGCTTGGTATTATAACGCTCACCAGCTTTATGGCCTTAGTAATCCTCAAAACGAAGCTTTAGGAGGTTTAGGAGCACCTGTAAAATTAATGTTGAATTCAACTTTATCAACCCAACCAACATGGTATATTACAGTAGAATATTCATTAATAGATTTAGATATATTTAGAAACAACGTAGACCAAACTTTAACTTAATAAATTATGGCAATTACAACAACAATAGAAATTACAAACATAGATGCTAAAAAGTCTTTAGAAGGAAAAGATCACGTTATTACATCTATTAGCTTTGATGTTTCAGCAACGGATGGTACATATACACATAATATGAATGGAGTGCAATATATACCTTTTGATAAAGATAATTTTATTGAATGGGCAGACACACCTGAGTTTAAAGCTCAAGTAATAGAATGGACAAAACCTTATTCAGATGAATTAATAGCGGAATGTACAACAGTAGTAACTGAGTTAGCTAAGGATGAAGATGAAACTCTTAGCTTTACATCATGA
>Ga0181389_1001184_pt1 | contig 10353 bp, 19 predicted proteins | sample 12SPOviralmetaG_FD_130121 | JGI IMG/M metagenome (GOLD analysis project Ga0181389, IMG submission 130121) | Marine viral communities from the oligotrophic San Pedro Time Series (SPOT) site, San Pedro Channel, CA, USA - 12 SPOT_SRF_2010-06-29 | ecosystem: Environmental > Aquatic > Marine > Strait...
AAACTTGCTTTTTCAGCATCACTCACTACTTGACTAGGGAAAGCACTATTGGTATTAGTATATATATTCATTAATTTATAATTTTTGATGTAGTTCCTTGGTTATTGTATTTTTTTATACCTAGATCAACTGGTTTCAATTGTATTTTATTTGCTGGTGCGTACCTATGTTTGTTACAGGCCATTAACGCAAGTCCAGAACTAATAGAAGCATCATGAGACGTTCTATTATTTATATTAAATTGAGACCAATCTTCTAACGTTCTTTGAAAATACATATCTCCATATCCCGTTTCTTTTAAACCTACAAAATGTTCAATGTAAGTTTCAATAGCTGAAGCGTGTGCTTGCTTTATATCTTCACTAGAGTTTGGTATTCCACCAATTTCTCTTTCTGTTACAGATAATTTATTTCTTTTTTTATCAGGTCTATTCATTGCAAAACCTCTATAACCTCTACGTTTAAAATAATAGAGTAATCTAGGTTTATTATTTTCTGCTAATATTGGCATGCCATAAAATACACAAGCCATAAGTACATCTTCAAAAAATATTTCAGCTGTTTGTGGACGAGCGATATATTCTAAGAAAAAATGATTTGGTGGTACTTCTTCCATGCTAAATTTAGTTAAACCATGTAAAGAACCGTTAGAACCTCTTTTATCTACTGTACCTGATATGTCATATGGATCACAACCAAAAGCTCCACAATGTTCATTACCTGGGTAACTAACACTATGTCTAATAAATCTTTTGTTTTGTAAGTGTACTGGTGGCACCCAAGTTATATAAAATCTTCCTTGCTTACTTGGTGCAAATATTACTCTAGTATCTTTTTCACCATTTTCCCATTGAAAATTACCTTGCGTAACTGATAGTGAATTTTTTAAATCTTCATTAAAATCTATTTGTTGATAGATCTTAGTTAGATTAAATAAAGACATTTTAGATTCATCTCTAAAAGCATGTTTAGTTGTACGAGGAAACTGTCTGTAAAATTCATTTAATCCGTCTTGATCATCTTTAAGACCTTCTACTTCATTATCCCAGTATTCAATGACCCCGATTTTAATTGGCGTTCCATGAGGCCCATACACTTGTTTTGATGGGGTTTCGAAAACAGGATACCCATAAGAATCAATGTATCCCTCGTAGTTCCATTCCATAGGTATGAACAAAGAATAGAGTCCTGAACGGGTTTGTCCATTTGCATTTCTTTTCGTAACATCTGAGTCATCATATAATTTTTTAAAATTTCTACCACCTTTATCTAAAGCATTTGACGTTGATCCCATCATACATTTACCTATAATTCTAGAACCTAGTCTTAATGTTGTTTTAGTAACACGCCAATTGTTTTGTATATCATTAGGTCTTTCCCACTTACCACTTTCATCATGTACTAATAATCTTAGTTTTTCACCATCATAAGCATTGTCTCCAGTGTTTTTCCAGTCAATAGTTGTATCAAGTCCTGTAAGATCTTCTTGTTTATCTGTAGACACTATAGATCTTCTTGTAAACTTAGAAGCTGGCACGCGATATGCTAGTTCTGTTTTAGGTCGATCCATACCGTCTTGTATTGGTTTGAAAAAGAAAGGGTAGTTAACTGATATTGGCACTACTTTGTCTGTAAACATTTTTTTAGCATCAGCACCTGATTTAGATAATATACCAAAACGAGCGTCACTAGATATAGTAGCCATATTAACAGTTTCACCAGAAGCCATAAATGAAAAACCAGATCGTCTATTTTTTAAATAACACATACCGTAACTTCTATCATCTGCTCTACAGGCTTCCCAAAATATAAAAAATAATCTATTTGATTCTCTAAAATCTGGTTGACCAACATCAATTTTTGACCATTGTAAATACATGTAATGAGTACCAGTTAAGTATATAGGTACATCTTTATTTATATACCAAAAACCTTCTTCGCGCCTTTTAAATTCAAGATTAATGTAGTCATACCACATTTCTTTAAAATCATCAGGATATTCTCTCCAATCAAATACTGTTTTTATTCTTTGTAATTGTTTTGGATAATCAAACCTAGTCCACTTGTTTTCTTCAAACTCGTAAACATCGTTTTGTTTGGGTAAAGCTATTTTAAGATTTTGTATCTCATAAATATCACCAATCTGACCTGTTCTAGATATAACAATCATATCATGATCTACGTTATATCCATATTCCCATTTTTTAAACCTATTCATTCGTTTAAGAACTTTAGGTTTTATATGGTCTTTTAATATTTTATATAAAGTTTGCTTATACATTATTTAGATCTCCCTTCAGCAAAACCACGAAACGTAGTTTCTTTTTTAACTTCTTTAGGTTTTTCATCTAATATATCTTGCTCTGCTTGTATTCTACTTAATATTTCAAAAGCATCAAATATAGCTAGCTTTTTTGTAGCAGCTGCATTTTTAAGTCTATCAGCTGATATATCATCGTCTGAATCTACTATAGGTTCTTTTGCAACTTTAATTAATTCCTCCACCGCTACTTGCCCAGCTCGGATTATACTCAACTTCGTTTCCTTCGTTTTCATACTTTATAACAATATCATTTGATTTCATACAATATAAGCGCTCTCCTTCAATTAAAAATTCCCATTCACCGTTAGGTGTGTAACCTACTAAGTTGCCTGGGTTAATATTAAGCGCTTCTAATGAGCTATTACCATATTTTAATATACCAATAAGCTTTTTTTCTTTATCTAACGTTAAATCATTAGTATCTTTAACAGGTTTAATAAAACATCTGTCGCCAAAACTATGCCAACCTTCTTGATTTTTATATAAATACATTTGATCAATTGCACAGAAATAAAGATCATCTTTAAAATAAGATCTACTTTTTTTCTTTACACCTCTCATGTCATAAAAAGTTCGAAAAACATTTTGATGAATAACTATAATGTCACCCGGTTTAACTTTTGTTTTAAAAGCTAAAGGAGTTTCTTTTACTATAGCTAATCTGTTTACAAATTTCCAGTTTTCAATTTTAGTATTAACTACAATATCTTTACCGCCAATTTTAATAGCATTACTGTACTTATCACCTAAAGGCTGTACAATAAAATCATATAAACTTTTCATTAGTATTCTAAATCATACTCAACGGATATAGCCATGTTAGAATTAAATTTTTTCCATGGCAATACCTCGTTGTTTTTCTTTATAAATATATTATAAGAATTATCAGACTGTTCATGTATTATATAAGCTATTTCATGTCCACCATAGACTTGTTGTCCAATGGCGTAGTGCATAGCGTCATTTTTATAATCAGATCCAATGCTAATCTTTCTTATATTACTCTGCATCTTCTTTTTCAATGTCTGTGTAAGTACCGTCTGTAAGATCGATATTTACTTGACCATACTCATCTTCAAGTTCTTTTTTAGTAGCTTCTATTTCTTTAGATACCTCAACTATCTTACCATGAAGATTTTGTTTTTGCACATCTAAAACACCTAGTGATCTTAAAAACCCACTTAACGCGTCTTGTTGTTTAGATACTACTTCTAATTGTTCTTTTGTAATTTTTTTAGCTTTTGCCATAATTTAATTTAATTTAATTGTTATTGTTTACTTATTTATATAATCACTTATATATTAGGTATTTACCCTAATGATGATTCTCTTCCTGCTACCAATAAAGTAGCTGATGTGTTTGTACTTAAAACATAGTCAACATATACTGGCATTGTATCACCAGCTTGTAATCCTGCAAATTCAACGCCTTGAGCAACTGTAGGTAGTGTATCTGCTACAAAATCAATAGTAAGTCTTGCGTTTCCGTTACCTCCAGGTATAACTAATACATCTCCTACAGCATATCCAGTACCAGCAGCTGTTATAACAACAACAGTTATTGCTCCTCCAGCAGTAGTTGTGTTAACAATTAATCCAGATCCTGATCCTCCTGTTGGCGACACGCCGTTTGCGTTTGTATAACCAGTACCTCCAGCTGAAACTGTTGTAGATTTAACAGTATTTTGTGGTCCTACTGTTCCAGCAACTATTACGTTTACATCTCCAGCACCTCCAACATATATTAAAGAACCTGATAAAAAAGTTCCCAACGTACCTGTTTGATTCATAAATTCCCATGCTGGAAGAGTATTTATGGTGTCACTTTTTGTTACACTTATTGCTTTGCTAAATATTCCCATTTTTTATTATTTACTTATTGTTTTAAATTTTTCAACACCACGTGAACCAAAATAGGCTACATATACTGTTGCTGTTAATGTTTTTAATAAACTTATCCACTCTTGTTCTACTGTAAATGATAATGACTCGTGACTATCAACCCATATAAAAGCTATGGTCATTACAGTTAGAAATATTAAAGACATTGGACGAGTGTTTTTACTAAGCCATGAATCTGATTTCATATCGCTAGACCAGCGTTTTGAGATCTCTTGCATCTCTATCATATCATGCTCTAAAAGCTTAAGAGCTTTTTCTTTATCTTCTGTTGGCATAACTGGGTCTTTGTGTATTAAGTTTTTAACTATTCCCAATACGCCATTATCTGGTAATACATTACCTACACTTCCTAAAATACCTGGAGCAGCTTGTGATAAAAACTGTCCGACTTTTGTTTCGTGAAATTTCTTTTTACTCATTTTACTTTTTTATATGCTTCAGCTTCCCATGGTAAGTTCTTAGCACCTTCTGCCATATCAGCTCTTGAGTATTTTTTACCTTTCCAATATACATTTTCATGATCGTAGTTAAGATCTCCTCTTTTCATTTGATCTATATGAACTTTTTCGTGTTCAATTACTTTTGGTATATCGTCAGGATTTGTGTTTTGATTTATAATAATAGTTCCATTGTTATTAGCTTTACCCATTACACCATCTTCCATGTCTACATGATAAACAGGAGTACTAAGATTATCTACCATATAAGGTGGATTGTTTAATTTAAAAGCCATATTATTTTTTGTATGGAAGCATTTTGTTTAAAGCATCCCTACGACTTTGACAGCCGCAGGGAATGTTTAAACCTTTTGATACATTGTCAACAATACTCTTGATACCTGAAGCTTTAGTAAACTTCTCTATGCTGTCGCCAAAACCTCTAGATCTCATAAGTATTATTATAAAGTGCTATCAGATGCAAATACAGCGCTTGACCAGAACATTTGAGCAGCAGTACCACCTTGAGCAGCTACAACTCCATTTCCATCAACACTTAATGAACATAGTGAAGAAATTCCACCTGGGTTAGCAGTTAATGCTCTTACAATAGCTTGTGAAGGCATGTTACGGCTAACTGTGATTGCAGTTGGGTTAACAGCAGCTACAGCAGAAGTAGATACTCTTAAAGTAAGTATTCTTCCACCAATAGTGTCAGGTGGTACAGTAGCTCCGTCAGCATGACCAGCTCCTAATCCTACGATTCCTTTTAATGTTACGATTGCAGTGTAAACTCCACCGTTCACAGCGTCAGCTACGTTTTCGATGTCGTCAACGTTTACTAATACGTCTCTTGCGTAATCTCCTCCAGCAGCTAATGTAGTTGCGTTAGAAATTTTAAATTTAATAAATTTTGCCATTTTGTTTTTGTTTTTGTTTTGTTTTTTGATTTTGTTTGGCGAGTTTTTTACAGTTCTCTACTGTTATTTTCTTGGTTTTCCTGATTTAAAATGAGAATCCATAAAACCTTCATCTTCAAATTTTTTACCATCATGCATTGCAGCAGGTGATCCACCCATTTTTGATTGTGAGTGTTTAGACATCCATGATCTTCCTCCACTAGCGTCTCTAGCTACGGGGTTATCATTCATTAAATTAGCTCTTTCAGTTTTAACTGATTCGCTTTTGTAACCTTTATTTAGGTTTGGTAATGCTCCTTTATCGTACATAGTTTTGTTATTGTTATTGGTTATTGTTATTGTGAATCTTTTAATGCTTTTTCAGTTGGATAATTCTTGTCTCCAGGTTGAGCTGGTGATTCTCCTCTTTTTCTTTTTGCGTGAATATTAGCCCATAAACCTTTTTTTTGAGTCGGTGAACCATGTTCTTGTTTTCCTCTTGGAGTTTCTAAGTGTCTTGAATATTCACCATCAGTCATAGTGCTATGATCACCACGGTTTCCTTTTTGTTTAGCTGGTGACCCGTGTTCTTGTTTTCCTCTTGGACTTTGTAAATGAGCTTCGTATTCACTATTACTCATTTTATGTTCTTTTCTATCACCCATCATTTTGTTTGGAGAATTATGCATTTCCATATGTCTTTCATAACCTGTTTTGCCACTTGCTGGCGCAGGTCTATCTTGAGAAAACTTTGCTAATTCTTCATGACTCATTCCTTCTACTTTGTTTTTAGCTGGTGAGTGATGCTTTTTATCATATTTCATATCACCTGCTAGTTTTGAAATATGCTTTTCATCAGCAGTCATATTCTTATCGCTATGACCATGTTTGTTGTCATAATCTATATCTCTTTTAAGATAATCAATATGAGCAGCATCATCTCTTTCAGAAGCTTTATAGTTTGATTTAGTAACTCTTGTGTCAGCGTGGTTTTTTGACCATTTAGCGTTACCCGTGTATTCTCCGTAATGTCCTTTGTGTCCCATTGTTTAAATATTAAATTTTTTCTTGTAAGCTTCGTTTTCTTTTTTAAGTCTTTCAATTTCTGAAAGCTCAAATTCATCAGCTTCTTTTTGAGAAGTAGCAGCTCTATCTATTAATTCTTGCGTTTTCATAGAATAACTTCTTTGATTTACTTCTGCTAATTTATTTTCTTTTTCTTCGTCTGTTAAACTATCATCATTCATTATATCTTCACCGTGATATAATCTATTTTTTCTACTATCAATTCTACCAGCTATTCTATCTGCTTTATGTTGAGGATCTTCATTCATGTAAGAATCTACAGCGTTTTGAACAGAACTAACAGCTTGTTGAATAGCTCCTACTGAAGAAACATATATTTCACCTCTACCACCACTTTCATAAGATCCGTTAAGAGGAGATCTCATTTGAGCTACGCTTTTAGTTTTTTTTTTATTGCTTACACCGTAGTTAGCCATAGAAGCATCCATCTGACTGTTGTCTCTTTCTTCTTCAACAATACTATTATCTTGTTGTTTGCTATGATTAGCTTTAGCAACTTTGATTTGTTCTTCTAGCTGAGATTGTAATTCATAATCTATACCGCCTTGACCTTCAGATCCTATTTTTCCTTCTTTTACTTTTTTTAGTTTCTTTTCTAATTTACCGTGTTTGTTTAATGGACTTTTCCCGCTAAACGCTCTTTGAAATGGTGAACTCATAATTTATTTTTTTATTTTTTGCATTGTTCGGCTATTCTTTCTCTTACTCTAGATAACTCATCCGCTTTAGCGTCCCAGTTAGTTACCTTACCTGTTTTTTTACTTTCAGCTCGCATTGCTTGAACTTCTTTAGCAAGTTTAGCTGCTTGTTTTCTCATTGATTCACATTGCTTATTTTCCATAAGAAATGGACTGCTTATTTTAAATGCCATATTATTCTGGTTTTTTAGTTATTGGCTGTTCTGCATCGTCAGTTTTTTTCAATTTTATTTTACCATCTCTACATTCAAACTCTCCTCTTTCAACTTGCATTTCTGATTTGCCTTTAAATTTATCTGATGGTTTATCTTTACCAACTTTTTTATAACCTTCTTCCCACTTGGCCCAAGCGGTAGAACATTTATCTTGTCTGAATGGTGACTTGCTTCTCATGTTATTTATTTTTACAACCGAAGTTATTAGCGTAGTTAGCCATTTTAACAACCTCTTCGCTATACTTATTTTTATTTGACATTACAGATGATGCAGCAGAACAAGCGTCTTTAAAACCGTTCTTTTTAGCCCATGCTGTAAACTTACCTTTATTCTCTGGTTTTATTTCAGGGAATCCTTCTTTATAAAATGGAGATCTCATTTATTTAAATACTTTAGCTATTGTAGATATAGGACCAGCTTTATACATTGATGGTGCTTTTAATACTTCCATACCAGTTATACCTGAGCTTGAACCTTCTCCGTGAGCTCTACCTTCTTGGTTTAAAGGTCCGTCCCAAACATGAGATTCACCTACTATACCTACTTTAGTTCCAGGTTTTAATTTTTCCATTGAAGGATCGTATTTTCCGTGATGTGCCATAATTTATTTTTTATTTGTTTTTTCTTTTCATTTTACAACTACCTTTGTATTTTTTTAAGGTGTTTAATGCGCTTGTAGCGTTTACTGAATCTAACGCATTAGTATCACCCATCATTGATTCTTGAACTTCTGTTGGATCTACCATTGCTGCTTGTGTAGCGTCAGCAACTCCACCACCAGAACCTCCTCCTGCTGCTTGACTTGCTACGTCAGTTGGTTCAGGACTAGTTGCGCCAATACTACCTAGTTGTTCTGTTATATTTTCAAGACTAGACATAACATCGTCTTGATAATTTTGTTGTGAGTTACCACCTAACATACCCCCTGTAATACTACGTATAGCTCTAGAAGCGTCTATTCTTCTTTTATTTCTTCTACTAAATAATCCCATGTTATCTATTTTTGTCTTTGTTTACGTTGTATATAGCTTGTGTCATTACTTTATCAGTATAACTATTGCCTTTTATTAATTTATTTCTTCTTTCACTAGTTGGTATATCATCATGACCTAACATAATTCTATACATTCTCATTATAAGTTGTTTACATTTAAATGACACTTTGTATATATTATATTTTTGTGTAGTTCTATTTCTTTTTCTCCACACAACAATCCAATCGTCTTTAATCAATCTACTCCATCTTCTATTATCCCAACTGTAAGAATAAACACCTTGCTCAAAATCATGCTTACTAAAAAGATCCATGCAGTCTAAGTATATTAATACTTCTAAGTCTGCGTCTGTTAAATCATTATTTTTACAAGCCCATTTACGAATTATTCTATAATGCTTTAATAAGTTTAACTCTTTAATGTCACTAGCTGTTATTCTCATAACACCACAACAACATCTTGAGCTTTTATAACATGATAAGGCTGTTTGTCAATTTCTATTTTATGACCAGCGTGTCTATCGTAAAATATTTCAGAACCTTTGTCTATTCCTTTAATTTCTTCACCTATTGAAACAACTTTAGCTTTTACGTATCTAATGTCATCTCTATGAGTTTCTGCAAGAAGTAAACCACCTTTAGTTTTAGTGGTTCCTTCTTTTGTTTTTTCTATGATTAAATTTCTACCTATTGCCTTCATCTATTCTTAAATTATTGATTACACAATCGGTTGATAATATTGTTGTTGCTACTGAAGCTGCGTTTTGTAATGCGCTTTTAGTAACAAGCAATGGATCTATAATCCCAGCATCAATCATATTTACCATATTCCCTGTAACTACATCAATACCTTGATTAGCTTTAGTTGGAGTATCACAACTCAAACCAGCGTTACTAAGTATTGTTTTGAAAGGAGATAATATTGCTTCTGCAAGCACTTTACTTCCTATTTCAATTTTGTTTAATTTCATTGATGCGTTTACTAAAGCTATTCCACCACCTGGAACTATTCCTTCTTTTATAGCTGCTTTAGTTGCACAAAGAGCATCTTCAACTCTATCGCTTTTTTCTTTTAATTCTATTTCAGAATTTGCACCTACTTTAACTACAGCTATTTTAGCAGCCAACATAGCTAATCTTTTTTCTAGTTTAATTACTTCATGAGAAGGGTTATCTAGTTTTAATTTATTTTTAATACTTTTAATAATATCTTCTATTTCTAAAGAAGTTTCTTTTACTTGTATTATTGTATCTGAATGCGATGTAACACTTTTTAAACAAGTGCCAAGATATTCAATTTGTATTAAATCCATATCATCACCCAAATCTTCATTTACAATAGTCGCGCCAGTTAATAAAGATAAATCATCTAATGTTTGTTTTTTATTGATACCATAAGTTGGAGCATCGATAACATTTACTTTTATATTACCTTTCGTTTTATTCATAGCTAGAGCTGATAAAACACCTTGTTCTAAATCGCCTATAATAAGCAAAGGTTTATTGTTTTTTATTACATACTCTAGCACTGATTGAATTTGCCTAATTGTTTCAATAGGTGATTCAACTAGCAATACTAATGGGTTGTCTAATTCTGCAGTTTTATTCTGCTTGTTTGTTACAAAATGAGAATTTGTTAATCCTTTATCGTATTGAACTCCTTCAATAACTTCTATTTCAGTTTTACCTGATGCAGAAACTTCCATCATAACAACGCCTGTGTTATCTACGGATCTAAAAGCATTAGCAATTATTTCTCCTAATTCTTTATCATTGTTTGTTGATATTGTAGCTATTT
>Ga0181389_1001191_pt1 | contig 10339 bp, 9 predicted proteins | sample 12SPOviralmetaG_FD_130121 | JGI IMG/M metagenome (GOLD analysis project Ga0181389, IMG submission 130121) | Marine viral communities from the oligotrophic San Pedro Time Series (SPOT) site, San Pedro Channel, CA, USA - 12 SPOT_SRF_2010-06-29 | ecosystem: Environmental > Aquatic > Marine > Strait...
GAAAAATAATTAGCCTGTGTTTTAAATTAATTTTCTCGCAGAATATTTGCGTCCGTTACACAGGTGAAAATAAAAATTTATATTTCGAAAGTCATCGTGTACATTGATATTTTTTAATAATCGTAATTATTAAACGAAAAAAAAAATACCAAGGGGATTGAACCATTGGTATTTAGTGTTTTGTTTATTTTTTTTGCATTTTTAGTGAATTTTTCGTTTTTTTTCGTGAGTTTTTCATTTAAAGAATCTTGGCGATAAGTGTTGCCTGTGCGGCAGACAAGCCCGCAAAGCAGAAATCGCGGGTGGTCTGGTCGGAACACGGTTGGCACTGATTATGACAGGTCCGTTTATTGTGTCCAATCATGCCACATAGGCCACATTTTGTCTTCGGGGCGACCCGCACCTTCGGCTCCTTGAAGATGTTGACGCAGCCAGACAGGCCCTCGAGTGGCTTGTTCACCTTCTTCGGCTTGATTGCCTTCGGCTCCTTGAAGATGTTGACGCAGCCATACAGGCCCTCGAGTGGCTTGTTCACCTTCTTCGGCTTGATTGCCTTCGGCTCCTTGAAGATGTTGGCACAGCCAGACAGGCCCTCGAGTGGCTTGTTCACCTTCTTCGGCTTGATTACCCGCGGCTCATTGAAGATGTTGGCGCAGTTTTGGGTAGCCATTGTTTTGTAAGTTTGTGTTCGGATTTGAGAGTTACAGGCTAGTGTTAACTCGGGAGTTGCTTGTATTGCAGGTTTTTGGTATTTAGTGTTTGGTATTTGGTGTTTGTAATGATTATTATTATCAATGTCCCCAATCAAATTTATGACCACCGAAAAAAAAAATTGATATTACAAAAAAAATAATGGGTTCACCAAAATGTACAAAAAAAATTTATCTATCTAATCTAATCTATTTGGGCACTGCGTTACTTAACCTTAATCCTTGTTGCTTTCGTGATTTGTCCGGGCACTTTCGTCCACCCAGATAATTTCCTCGCATCCTGGCCCCCATTGACCCAACAGCTTGTGGTTGATGGAGAAAATCTCACCCGAAGTCTCATCTTCTAGGTATTCTACGCCCTCGTAGTCGATTTCAACGTATTCCCTCTCATCCTCATCAGATTCGTCGTCATCATCTTCTTCGTGGTTGGAAGATTCATTCTCCATATGTTTTTGATACAATTCCTTGAAAGCGCGGGCACCCTTTACTCCATCAATGGACACCCCTGCGTTCGTCAAGAATTCTCTGTATTCTGCTACAGTTGTTGGGGCCTTAGCCGGAACGAGTTCCGGTTCCGACTCAGGTTCCGATTCTGGTTCGGGTTCAGGCTCCATATCCTCAATGCCCTCAACCAATGTTAGAGGTTGTGATACTTGGCTTGATAGCCTGGCTAGGCGCGCCGCCTGTGCGGCTTTAACTGGGTCCTCGACGGGCACATCAATGGTTTCGTTGCCTTGATTCTCTGTCTCGTCATGAATATCCTCAGTCTCATCACCTGAATCTGCAGCGGGGCTGCCAGGGGCATATGTCGGACCAGTGGATTCGGTATCATCAATTCCTGGCGCAGAGATTGCGGGTACAATCTCTTCCGAATTGGCGTCTGTTTCATTCATCGGAACCAAGACTTCTTGGTTCATCGTGTCTTCTTCAGATTCAGTTTCAGATTCTGACTTTTCCAACTCCTTTTCCTTGTGATACATCTCCTCCAACTCAGGTTTCTTTAGCCCCTTGAGCGATTCATTGGGGAGACGAGTTGAGAGATATTCTTTCAAGTCTTTTACCTTGATATTCTTCGTGCCAGCAGCCTTCTTGTGACTCGATTTCTTGGTGTCAGACCAAGCAATCTTTTGCCTGAGAGGGTCTTCGGGGGCTTTGTCCAACCAGTGGGTTGGTCGTTCCTCGTCGTAACGACCAAATCTGATGTTCAGTCCGTTTTTGGCCGCTTCATCCGCGCTCTTTTGATGTGTTTTGCAGTAGAGTCCATTTGGTGGGTGAACTCGGGAGCACTGAACGGCGAATCCAGAACCTTTGAACATTCGAGCGCTACACAGGCAAGGGTTGAATGGCAACTTTGACAACTCTTCTGGAGTGGGCTTGGAAGATTCGGGGTTCGTTATCCGGGGGTCAAAGTCAGCGAAGTTGGGTAGCACACACTGACTCGCCTGGCCTTCCGTCGATGAGCCAGCACTTGTCTCGCCCTTGGAGAAGCCGTCGCGCCAGGCCGCCTCGAGCCAAGAATTGACGATAGTTTGTGTGAGTTTAGCCATGATTGAGGTTGAGGTTGAGGTTGAGGTTGAGGTTGAGGTTGAGGTTGAGGTTGAGGTTGAGGTCTGTAAGTAAATACAGTGGGAACTTTAAGTTGCTCTGTTTGTTTGTGTAATTAGTCTATGAATGTGGCAAATCAAATTTGTGCTCCCGGAAAAAAAAAAGAACAAATATATTGTGATTAATGTTCTTGAAATCAATAATTTTGGATATAATTTTATAAAGCGAACAAATTAATACATCTTAATCCTAGTTTTTCGTCTAAGTGGGGGTGGTGCGCCCCCTTGATGGCGTCCGCCAGCGCAGCGTCGTGGGCGAAAAGATATCATTTAAAAGAGTTTCTTCGCTCCATTGAGATTCACTTAAGAGTTCCATCTGAAATCTCTCTTCTCGACTTACTTCAACTACACCTTCAAGATTTACGCCATCTCGACTTACGCCTTCAAGATTTACGCCTTCAAGGTTTACCTCGTCAAGAATTACTTCGGATTGAATTGCCTCCGGTTGGCTTACTTCCGGTTGACTTGCCTCAGGTTGAATCTCTTCGGGTTGACTTGCCTCAGGTTGAATCTCTTCGGGTTGACTTACTTCGGGTTGACTTACTTCGGGTTGACTTACTTCGGGTTGACTTACTTCGGGTTGACTTACTTCGGGTTGACTTACTTCGGGTATCCCATCATCGTTGGAATAATTGGATAGAATCCCCGCATAATTCCTGATATATTCGGTAGCGCCACCGTAAAAGTCATTGTTTAAATTGGTTCCACTGATATTTTCAGGGTAAATGCGGAGGTCCCGTGAAACATCCCTGCTACGCGAAATATTCCAGTCACGGATATCCATTTGAGAAATAATGTCAATGAATTCGGCGTTTGGTTGACGGCTTTGGGGTGTCCTTTCTTGCTCTTTTTTTAAGTCTTCATTGTGCAATGACATGAGTTGATTCATGATGTCAAGGTACATTTTGTCGTTCATCGCACCACTTTCTTTGATTTCTTCAATTGAATTCATAATAGATACTGCTACTGATTTCTTATCGACTTTATCAAGGCGTTCTATCTCCATAAACTCTTTCATAAGTCTCATTTTGTTTTTGAGTCCACGCTTTTTGCGGGATTTCCGTGAACGCTCCTTGATAATTTCTCTGTGTGTCATCATTTCTCGGTTTTGTTGTTGGGGGTGCATTTAGTGAATGCTTTTTGTGAATGCTTTTATTTTTATTATTAAATCAAATTTTACTATGCTGGACGAACAAAATATATATTCATTTAAGAATAAAGGGAACATTATATTCAAGAATGTTCTTATTATCTCGGATATATGAAATAAATTTGATTTTGTGATTTAGAGTTATTTAATCGGAAACACAGTTGTGTAATAGTCTGTTTAGCTCAAATGGTAGAGCAACAAGTTTTAATCTTGTAGTCGGGGGTTCGAATCCTCCAACAGGCCCCCGTATATGGGGTATCCCAGTTCCATTAGCTCAGTCGGTTAGAGCACTCGTCTTATGAGCGAGAGGTCACGGGTTCGAGACCCGTATGGAACACCAACTACGATGCCCGAGTGGTCTAAGGGTATGTTCCTAGCGGGACAGAGGTTGGCTTAGGAGATATGTGCGGGTCTTTGGATTCTTGGTTTGATCGGTCTTGATCACTCCGTGATATCTTTGAAAAAGAAGATTCAATCATATTTCTGGCGTCATTTACGAAAGACATCGTGGGTTCAAATCCCGCTCGTAGTATTAAGTCCTATAATATAATAGGCACAAGGTAGTATTCCCGAGTCAGGTCAAAGGGGAGCGACTTAAGATCGCTTGCTATACGCTTCGGGGGTTCAAATCCCCCTGCTACCACCAGTTCCATTAGCTCAGTCGGTTAGAGCACTCGTCTTATGAGCGAGAGGTCACGGGTTCGAGCCCCGTATGGAACACCAAGTCACATTAGCTCAGTTGGTAGAGCGCAAGACTTTTAATCTTGTGGTCGGGGGTTCAAGTCCCTCATGTGACACCAATGCTGGTCTAGCTCAAGTCGCCCCTTACCTTCTGGTGGGGGGCAAACAGAGGTTTTTCCCCTCTGGACGTGGATAGAGCGCGCGGCTTTTAACTGCGAGGTTCCTGGTTCGAGTCCAGGGGTCGGCACAAAAGTCCTCTTCACTTTGTGGAGAGGCAATCGGCTAGTGAGAGCGCGAGACGGTTAGCGTCTATCAAGTATTTCACCTGTAGCAACCCGGTTGATTGATTACATGAAACTAAGGAATAATCCTTGGTATGCCTCCTGTGTTAAAGAAGGTTCCTCTAAGCATATGGTCTCTTCTTGGGACGCCTTGACTGGATTATGTGCAAAGAGTTGCTGGACTTTTCATTTGAGGGGAGATGCTCTGAGACGGGTGTTTAATGTATGAAAGATATTGGGAATGTATGGTGTCCCTGGGAGGTAGGTCGTTCGAAAGAAGGACACGCGGGTTCGATTCCCGTCACTAGCGTCAAAGTCCTTTAATAAAGGCAATTCGTTCGTAGAATGCTTTGCGGTCAAGCTAAGTCCCTTGGGAGGCTTATTGAAGCATATATTGGTATCGTTGGTACGGGGGCTCAACCCGGCTGAAGGTATTTGGTATATGTGGAAAACCGGGTTCAACTCCCGCTACGAACTAAGATTGGTTGCCTTAAGCAACTATTAGGGTGTGGCTCAGGTGAGCAGTGTTCCAAACTGGCAACAGTGAGGGGTGAGATGTCCAATCCACAGGCGTAAGTCCAACACTTCGGGATCGTTACCCGATACATCCACCAAGCTATGGTGGCCGAGTGGTTAAGGCAGGAGCGTAACTCGCTCTGTGGTTGGTATTATTCATATAAGTTCTTTCTGAATCTTTCTTGGACCGAAGATTTGCGGCTGCAGTAACGCAATCTGGTGTCTGATTGGGTGAAAGTATAGAAATTGTCTCTGAATGTATCATTTACGTTAGACAGCACGGGTTCGAATCCCGTTCATAGCATCAAAGTCCTCTTATAGAGGCATTTTTTTTTGTAAATTTGATTAAATTATTTGGTGATTAATTAACACTATTTAACACTATTTAACATGACATTCTCAGCCAAAAATATCAGTCTGAGGTTTCACCTATTAATTCTGCTTTGCTTAATTTTGGCATCAATGAATTCTCTATACAGAATCTTACAAACAAATATCCCTGCGTATACTAATTACTTGCGAGACAAAAATAAAGAACCAGAATCGTGTGAAGATTTTATTTACGGTTGTTGTGAAATATATACAGGGTGTCAGTTTGATAATAACAGTGTAATGCAAGCAAATACGACCTATATTGATTGGAATATTATTGTTAAAAAGGCTGAAGGTGACTTGGATTGTCCAAGGGTAAGGGATATCATTACAGGATACAATATATATCAATATAAAGATGTGTCTGTTGGCGATATTTTCGAAGATGTTTCATCCTGCAGTGAAGATATGACTCCAATAAATGATTGTTGTACTTATGATTATAATTGCGATTTAAGATATTACTATGATTTTAAAGCGAATGAATTTGCCGAGGACTATTCGAAGGAAGAATACAGAGCGTGGTTTGATAAATCCTATGGATTTGCAACATTGTATTCAAATTCTTACAAGATTGAATGGGGTGTAGCACCTTGTCCATCATTTCAAGAAGTTATTAGTGTTTATGGAGATTATATTGAAGAAAGTATGTTTGATAATAGGATATATATGCATTGTGTTTTTCTCACCTTAAATAGTATATTTAGTCTAATTATTATTATATCTATCTGTAAGATGTACTGTTGTATTAAACTTGAAGGGGATAATTCTGAACACGTGGCCCTAAAATCTTCGGCATAATTGTGAAGGTTGTTTAAGATAAAAAATAATATTACATTATTGATGTGGGATTAGTTTTCATTATCCATTTCTGACCGTACAATTCTCTGTAGTGAAATTAATTCGTTTTTTTTTCTGTTATTAATGACATTATAAGAGAGTCGGTGGCGTTTTTCGTAGGAGGCCGTTTCTCTTTGCCGATTTTGCAATGCGAGGAGTTGTGCGTTGCTAATCGGGGAAACTGTTTCTCTTTTTTGTGTGTAGTGTTGTAGTGATACGTGATCAAATCCATATTGACCCCTATAATATTCTAATTCAGAGTCGGGAATTGGAATGGACCTTATTCTGTTACCATTGATATAATATATGTTATCAGAATAATGATGAAATAATGCCAAAGGACGACCTGGCCAAGATGATTTCCTCATATATATGTTCAATGGTTGTTTGAAACCATATCTGAGTGGCAAGATGCCCCATTCTTCACTGAATACTGCTCTCCCTGACATTCGAATTCGGTGATAATCTAATGTTTTTTCAATATGATTACCCATTTCCCCAACTATTTTTCTCTTCAATTCCTTAAAATACAAAATGTCCATTTTGTTGGACAGTATTTTTATAATATCATTATTTAATTCGTGCTCGTCAGCTATTTTTTCCACCCAAAACATCGCTTGTGATTGAGAAATGATTTCATCCATTTCAGTGATTGATTTATGTAGTTCATTATAATTTCGGGGATATCAAATTTTGTCTATCTTTATGTGAAGAAATTTTCATTTTAATGTTCTGTAAAATCTATTTTATCACTTTCATATAATTCTTTTACAACTTTTATATACTCTTCATTGTCTGTCCGGTAGAAGCGGTTTTTCTCTCGATTTTCAAAGTGGTCCATCACGTCTTCGTCATAGTAGTTTTTAGAATAGATATCTCCACCACATTCTATCATCTTCCTTAGGAGACAAATGGCGGTTTCTATGTCAATGCCCTCTGGAATGCGGGCACCATAGAACATATGATGGGGGATTGAACCATTTTCATCAAAGTATTCCAACACTTCTTGATTCATCTTACCTACCAGCATAGACAATGCGTGAACATGATTTGATTCCCACGTATCCGGTGATTTTTGATTCAATCTTTTCGCGATTTCATCGTGTACCTCTGTTTCATATAGAGAGTTTAAGATTCTCAAATATCTCTTGGCGTCTCTCTCCAGGAGGTCAACAGTCAAGTCGATTATCATGTGACCGGGATTCATTGTTAGTTTAGTTGTTAGTTTAGTTATAATGTCTTTCTACCCAATCAAATTTTTACAATAAACGAACAAAAAAATATTATATTTTTGTCTTTTTCTATATTTGTTTATTTTTTTATCATCTTTATTCTAGAGATAATCCCTTGTTGTGAAGATATACACAAATCCATGGGAAGGAGTTTGCCCTTTTTTCCCCAACTTCCTGAAGGGCTATATCCATCTCATATAGACCGCAATAGTCTTTGAGATAGTTGGCTATCTTGTTTGGAATGTAGACATCACCATAGGGTGTGCTTCCTTTGGCATAATAGGTGTTCGTGGAGACTAGTGCATAGACATACACTTCTACTCTGTAGCGCTCTTTGATGTAGGAGTTGAGGAGTTCGCAATCGGTATTCAATCCAAGTCGGATCGCTTGCAGAGGTCCAAGTTGATGGAGCTCGTTGTATTCTCCAGACCATTTTGGGTGTTCTTCGTCCAATTCCTTGTTCCAAGCGAGAAGCTTGTGCTTGTTAAAATCTTCCAAAGACTTCAGATACTGCTTGGAGTTGATCCACTCTTCGTAATCGAAGTCTTCTTCAGCATCTTTGAGTATCTGGGAGACTTCATCATCGACCACCTCCAAGCAGTGTTCTTGGGCAGACCACAATTTCTCTGGGGAACAGAAGATATTCTCAATCCGTATAGTTTCAGATAACTTCTCGGTCTCCTTGTCAAGGTTATCAAAGTGTTCCATCTCGACCGCCTCCATGAGTTCATAGATGATATCTGTGTCACAACTCGGGCATCCTTCCCACTCCCAGGAGGGCCAATTACTGATGTCCCAGCCATAGTAGGGTATAGCGGTGATGATTATATCATCCCTATCTTCATTGGATGAAGAGTGAACTGGAGAACACGGGATCCTCATATCAGCGAGACCGACGTCCGTCAAAGTCATTTCTCCAGGAATCTGGCGCAAATCGTCAACGCATGGATGGGGGACCCAAATACCAAACTCTTCGCTGTTAGTGTAAGCCATGGTTGGTAAGTGCTCTCACCAAGAGAGAGGGTAAGTGTTTCGTGAAAGAAGAGTTTGGTTGTTCGTTGTTCGTTGTTCGTTGTTTGTGTTGTGTTGTTTAATAATTATCTTAGGGAAATCAAATTTATGAACATCATATAAACATCGACCGATAATCGACTTAAAAAATAACAAAAAAAATTTAGTATATCCTACCAACAACGCTCGCATACACAGAGGACACCATTCTCCTGCCACAATTAAGTTGCTCGGGAGTTTAGGTACGTGTGATATCTCAATCTAATCAGAGCAATTTCTGATTCCCATAAATGGGTACGCACTGAGGCGTATTATTAGCTCCGGAGTTCATTCCCCGGTTTAGGTTGGTAGGTATTGTCTGAGTTAGGGCAACCCGAAGGCATCCCACTCACACCACGGCTTATTAGCCAAACTTTCCCGCATACTTCATTTATTATAATGCGGCGTTATCACCACCGACAGGCGACCATAAGGAGGTCGCGGCCTGGAAAGTTGTGATGCCCCCATGTCATTTTATTCTATAGGGATCCAATATTAAGGACACATGCTACACGGTCCTATACTCTGCTCGTACCTCCTTTGGCCTAGGAGACGTAGTGGTCTTATGTTTATGAGCAGGCACCAGCGGTATGATGGCGACTAATCCTTTTATGCCTACTGCATGCTACTCGCGCCCCCCACTTAGGTTGGCCGATCCTCGCATTGGATATATTGCAGTTTCCTTTTGACCACCTAGGACTCGCCTTTCAGGTGGGGCAGGGATTACTTCAGGGAGCGGACACGTCACCCTATTGCGGGTCGTCAACCCGCCCGATGTCACATGATGTCGTAGTTCATATAAAATTAAATTAATTAAATTTCGCGGAAACGCTTAAGGCTCACAAAATGTGAGTTGTTATTGGGGTTTAAAGTCTAATGAATTGATAAATTCTTGAAATCAAATTTATGACCAACGAAAAAAAAAATTCTGTTGGTGGTTTTGGTGGTGTTGGTGGTTTTGGTGGTTTTGGTGGTTTTGGTGGTTTTGGTGGTTTTGGTGGTGTGATTGAGATAAAAATATTTTTCTCTTGTTCATAAATTTGATTCGGTGAATCTATTAACCCTTCAACAAAACAATTCTTGACTGAATCAAACTAACAACTTAGCCACTGACTACTCAACCGCCATGCAACAGTTTGCTATCCAGATGTGCGATGGAGACTACATCAGCTTCTGCTCTCCCTCTGACTGGGATGTTCACGACACGGATTTCGGCATCATCGGTTCGGATGTTCAATCCATCTACGAGATGATGGGGGCGGCTGAATCGGAACACTACGCCAACCTCGACAAGGAGATTATGAAGCTCTCTGAGACTATTCGAGTTGAAAACATTTTCGTGCACTCGGGGACGTGGTGGTCAACTCAAGACCACTGTGTTTCGGTTCTTCCAGAAGATGTCTATCTGACGCTCAAAGATGCCGAAGAAGACTTCGAATACGAGAAGTGGGTCAACAGCAAGCAGTACCTGAAGTCGTTGGAGGAATTCAACTTCCACACGCTGGTTGCGTGTGAAAAAAACTATCCATCATCTCCCTGGGTTGGTGAGTGCACGGGGGATAAGGGTCTCCTAACAACGAGTCAAGATAAGTCGTGCGTTCTCTACGAGACCTTTTTCAAGGACCGCTTCAGGGTAGATGCCGTGATTCGGAAAGGGTTCAGCAATGGCTATGCGAAGGCTTCGTCTCCGTACGGGGACATCTACATCCCAAATCGCTTTAATGGGTATATCGGTCAACCGGGTACACCTACCAACATGACGGTCGCACTCCAAGACATTGGGACTAGTGATAAGAAGGGTAACGCCTTTCGATTCACCTGCATCTACATTCACTAAAAAATAAAAGACAAAAACAAATAAAATAAAAGACAAAAAACAAATCAAGGGAAAGACAAAAAAAAA
>Ga0181389_1001196_pt1 | contig 10311 bp, 16 predicted proteins | sample 12SPOviralmetaG_FD_130121 | JGI IMG/M metagenome (GOLD analysis project Ga0181389, IMG submission 130121) | Marine viral communities from the oligotrophic San Pedro Time Series (SPOT) site, San Pedro Channel, CA, USA - 12 SPOT_SRF_2010-06-29 | ecosystem: Environmental > Aquatic > Marine > Strait...
CAGCCCTATCACCAGTTTGAGTTTGGGTATCAAGACCACAACGCTCAAATGCTTCAGCAATTATTTCTTCTACATTAGGTTTAAAGGCTACAGTTCCTGATAGTGCCATTTAAGCCTCCTAGTATTGCTTAATTGCGCGCATCACTATTTGATACGCATCTCCAACTGCACCTGCACCAGTTGTTGTAAACTTAATGTCACCACTACCATTTGCTCCGTAATCGGCAGTGTTTGGTAAACCTCCGAATTTAGAGAAATCTTGATAACCTGATTGATTTTCATCAAGGTGCATAACTATAACGTCAGCATCAGCGTCTGCTAATACCTCTACAGTCATTGCCTTAATAACCCACCAACATTCTGCAATTCTTAATCCTGTGCAAGTGTCTCCATTTGCACTTTTAGTAAGAGCAGAAACATCAATTTTACTAACGGCACTTTCGTTGCCACCATCTACATACTGATACTGAAAAGCAAAAACTACTTCCCTAGTGTTTTCTGAAATTTTTGTTACTGTTTTAATATCCGCCATTTGCTACTCCTATAGTTGTAGGTGGGGTTTCATCCCCACCATAAAGTTTTATGGACGAACAGGAGAGTTGTACGCTTGAGCATATAAAATCGTAATAACTGCAACACCAGCAGTAGTTCCTGCACTGCTTGTCACTGTAAGTTTAAGATCGGCAGTTCCTGTGTCAGCCCACTCACCTGTACCACCACCTTGTGTAGTAATAGTTTTAAGACCAGCACTTGTGCCAGATGCCAATGTATTTAAGATTGTTGTTGCGCCACCAACTGTATCACCAACACTCAAGTTTGTTGTTGTGTTAGCCGCAGTAGACATATCAACTTTACAATCAATAATTTTAGATTTTGCTGGAATAACCATGTTGGTTGCACCTGCCGCAATAGCTCCATTTGATAGATCCATTGTGTGCGTTTGCATCATGACAACATAACCGACATTTGCTATGTCGCTTCCAACTGTTGTGCCTGTTGTGTTTTTGATAGTACCAGCCCGCACTGGGCCTGAGAATGTAGTTGTACCCATAATAATCTCCTGTCAGGGTTAAAGTCAGTCACACCATGCGACTGTCAGGGATAAAAGTACACTACAACAGCTTTAATTAAAAAGAAAGAGGCGATCCGAAGTGGAGCGTTACAAAAAAATTTTTATTCTTGTAGGGACTCAACCGCACGAATTAATAGCGGTTTTAGTTTTGACTCCTTATATAGTTTATAAAGTTTGTTTAGTTTTGTACTTTTTAGATACTTTTTAACTTGTACTGTAGATGCAACATGCGAAAAAATCTCTTCATTCATTTTAAATCGTTTCAGTTGTATCTTATCTTCTGTATGAAACTTTACATAGAATAAGGGATCGCCTCTCTTTATCTCAAAGTCTTTTTCTTCTGAATTGAATATAGAAAGATGTGTTGGCCTAAACCACTTTCCACAATCGTAGGAGCCTGTAACTATAGGAAACCTAGATATGTCAGTTTTGTGATAATTAGCAGGGTGAATACTCATTAGTAGTGAGTCTTCTTTACTTATTATATTAAGCCCAAAACCAATAAGTAATTGGTAAACATTTTCTGGATCGGGGTTATGTATAAACAAATTAAACTCTTCTTGGCTATCTACTTCTACACCACTAATAATATATTTCCTATCATCTCCTGTATATGTCACTTTCATGCTAACAGGTGACCTATATATAAAAGTATTTTTTACATGGTCTTGTAAAGCGTAGCACTTAAAAACATTTTTTGTGCCTTCATAAACTCCATACTTGTTATTTAGGTCAGTTAGCAAAGGCTCTAGTTCTATATTAATAATCTCAGATACTTTTTTTGGTACATCACCTAAACCTGCCATACCACTAAATGCGTAGTACACAGTATGTTTACTGTATATCATCTTTTGTTTTCCCTTTGATTTTTTAAATCCACGCTTTGCCATTTACTTTTACTTTGGTAGGGCGTTGAATTATAGTCTGCCTTACACCTTCTCGAACACCATGATCTTTGACTTTAGCCATACACTCAACTGCATTGCCTTTGCCCCAATCATAAGACCCTTTGTAAATCACAATATTATCGTCAGCATCTCGGCAGATGTTAATGTAGCTTGTACCCCAGTTTCCACCATCCAACTCAACAACGTGCTTAACTGTGACAGTGAAAGCCTGACGCTCTCCCACTGTGCCAACAAACTCACACTTGCCATCTCTAGTAGCCCACTCAGCCTTTTGAGCCGCACGCTTGTCAATCATCTTGACCATAGCGTTACGCATATTGTCAGTTGGCTTACCAAACTTATTAATACCTCTTTTAACGGCTGATAAAAAACCTTCACCATTTGAATCTTCAAATTCAACAAAATCAATAATTTCTTGAGCGCGATCATCAGACGCGATCCAGTTTTTACGCTTTGTATTAGCGGCATTAGCCATTCTGTAATTGCGAATACTACTGTAATAGTTAGCTTCGCCTGGGTGATTATCTATATATGCCATTTTATAATTCCTTTATTTCTCTACCTATATACAATATATAGTACACTAAATAGAGTAATGCAAGGGTTTAAATAAAAAAAAGAGGCGACCCTAAGACCGCCTCGATTAATCAAAATAATTTGATTTATTATATTACGCGCCTTCTGATCCGAAGATACCACGCCAGTCAGTGAAGCCAAAAGAATAACGCTCACGCACTTTGTAGCGCACGTTACCAGTTTCGAAATCACCTTCCATGCCTTTTTTCATAGGCGAGCGTTGGAACATTTTCAGTCCATCTGGAACATCAGTCTTGATGAAGAATGCATCCGCATCTGTTAGGCGGCGCATCACATGATAACCTTGTGGTAAGTAACCACCAGATTTAATCGCGTTGATGTCGTTGTCCGCAGTACCAGTGCGAAGTTGTGATTCCAACAAACGCTCTGCAACAAAAGTGTAAGCTGTTGGGATAACCAACTGCGTACCTTGAGCGGCAATTCTAAGACCACGATCATCTTTCATATCCGCTATTTGGATAAGAATTGACTCTAGTGATGTCTCAGACAAGTCAGCCGCTGTTGCTAACGTGTTAGACTGGTTACCATTTTGCGTTGGGTGAGCTGTACTTAAAAGAGTAGTACCATCTCCACCATTTGCAGTAGTTGCGTTATTTAAAACATTTGCCGCTTTGATTTCCTTAGTGGAAGCCATTGAGCGTGCAAGTGCTTTTGTATAACGAGAAGCAATTGAGCCATACTGACCATCTTCTTCAGCTTCCTCAGTAATTGAGAACGCTAAAGCAACTGTTTCATGTTGGTAACGTGCAGTCCATTGTTGACCAGCATCATCATAAGATACCGCTGAACCTTCAGACTTTGTTGGTGCAGTACCGAAACCAGATAGAAGTACATCTTCTTCAAACGCTTTTTGTGAAGTGTTTGATGAGAAGACTGCTTCGTATTCAGCAGGGTAGCTGTCATATTCGAGGCCAAACAAGGTGTTTAGACCTGGCTCAAGCATTTTAGCAAAACTTGCTCTATTCATAGCCATGATTTAAATCCTTCCTTAAATACCAGCGACATTAGTACCAAGAAGGTGTTCGTTAATCGTAACCTCCATGATCGCGTTCGCACCAAAAGCATTGTCAGGTGCATCGTAAAGCGCAACGATCTTGCAAGAAGCTATTCCTGCCGCCATTGTGCCACTCAGTTCAAATCCAGATTGACCTGTTAAAGTCGAACCTGCCCCTGCAACAACATCACAGCAATTCATGATATTTGTTTGTGCAGGAGTTCCAGCAGACTGTGCTTTAAACACTGTGTACGGATCATCATATACATAAGCAATGATGTCAGTAGCAACTGTGCCTGAAGGCCAATACTCACTGTAAACATATGATCCATCTGCGGCTGTATATGAACAACCATCGAATACACCAATGTTGTTGGTTTCTGTTGCAGAATGAGGAGTAATAGTACCAGCCGCAACAACAATAACCATATCACCTTTGAAGATGTTTTCTGCAAGTCCACTTGCAATAGTATATTTGTTGGTGCGAGGCGCATTACCGCTCATGTGACGAATCGGGACAAACCCGAATGCGGCGTCTACATTTGCCATTTTTTCGCTCCTATAGCGTTAGAGTTAATCGCTCATGGCAGAAAGATTTCTACCGCGACTTGAGGAAGACTTCCGTTCTTGATAGATTGGTTGTCCGTTACGTCGTCCTAAAGCATCTAGATCACTAGCAATTGATTCATTTTGCTCACCATTCTTACTAGAATAGTATTCTTTCATTGATCTATGCCGTTCTTCTGGCATTTCACAAAGCAACATTCCTTCAATTCCTACACAACCTGCCCACTGTCCGTGATTGATAGTCGGAAACAACTTACTCTTCACAGTCTCAGCTTTGCGTGCTTCCCATCCTTCACGCATACGTTTGTATACGTTGTCTGGCGTATCCTTCCCTTGAATCGAGGTAGCTACCCACCTTTGGACGAAACCTGGACGAGCTTCGGGTGCATCCAAAAGTGCTGGGGGTTTCCATGAGGTTTCTTGACGAGCTTGCTCATCTCTCACAGAGTTTCGAGTTTCGTCTGCGCGCACGTTTCTATTCTCAGTCATTATCTGGCTCCTTTTTGACGCCGTATTTCAGCTTCATATTGTTTAAGACCTTTTTCATCAGTGATTCCAAGTTCTCTAGCCATTTTGAGTTGCTCTTGCGACATTCTCACTCTATTGCCCTTGTAGTTTGACGAACCGCCTGTAGTTGGGGCGACTGGGGGTCTACTTTTTGCTCGTGGTCTACTTGGACTTGATCCCGAAGATAACTCAGGAAAAACCTTTTGTAAACGATTGTTTAGATGATCGTAATATTCATCAGAATTTTTGTCGTAACCTTCTAAGTCAAGTTGGACATCAATTGCACGAGCCGCCGCAGTTTCACGCTCAAAGCCAGCGGCATTAAACCAATTGTTTTGTTGCCACCACGACATAGCTTTTTGTGGAGCTGGGTTTTGCACAGCTTGTTGTGCGCGCCCAACTGTTGGAGATACAGCACGTTGCTGTTGTTGTTGCTTTTGCATCTCTGCAATTCGCATAGCCGCTCTCATATCAGCCATTTGCTCTTGGAAGTTTACTTGAGCTTCCGTATCACCTTCCTCCACAGCCTTGTGTAAAGCCTGTTTGGTCTGGGCATAGCGATCATTGAACATTTGCTCTGCGGATTGCTGAGAGCCTTGCTCTAGTCGCTCTAGTCGTTTCTGAAGCTGTGCATTTTGCTCTTGTATCTGTCGAGACTGTATCTCAGCGTCTCTACGTTGACTGACAAGTTTTTGAATACGCTTCTGGACTTTCGGCCCATAGTCGTCTTCTTCTTGTTCTGGCTTTGCTTGTTGCTTTTCTTCTGCAACATCCTTTGCCTCTTCAGCCGCTTCTTGAACTGGATCTTCTACGACTTCGATTTCAAAATCTTCAGAGCTTCCTTTAGCTCTTTTGATCTCGTCTTCGATTTCTTTCATTACATTGCTTTCTACCATTTGGTTCACCCCACATACGCGGCGACTTCAACACCTTCTGGCAAAATCGATGTTATTTCATCATCATTTAGCAGAAGGAACTTAACGCCTTTTACAACAAGTTTCTGACCAGCATATTTTCCATAGGTTATGCGATCTCCGACCTTTGGACTTACATCGGCACGCCATCGCTTGCCAGTGTCTCTGTCCCGATACGCTAAATCACCCAAGGCGCAAACTGTGCCATGAGCAGTAAGGTATTCTTCATTGTCTTGTGATATTGTTGGCAGATGTAAGCCACCTGCTGTTTTAGTTTTAACCTGATTAGGTTGAACCAAGACCTTCCAATTTAAAGGTATCGGCAGTTGCTTTGAACTGATCTCTGATTCAGTTTCTTCGTCTTTATATATTCTGTCATGTTGATGAGACACGTTATACATCCTCTTCGTTTATATTTTTAATCGTTTCGAGGATAATATCTGACGCTTGCATTAAGCCTTCAGATATACCCACGTTTTTTTGATATGAATTGAAATCGGAAATCCGACCTTCAACCATACTTTTAGCTATTTCTAGCTTCTCCTTCTCCAGATTTTTTCGGATCTGTTGGAGCAGATCGCTGACTGTCATTCTTGACACCTCCTGTCATGGAGACACCTGTAACATGAACAGTTACGTCTTTACTTTCTGAAGCCATTAATATCTCCCTTTTGATTTGGCCTTTTTCTTCTTTACCTTCTTTTTAACTTTTTTAACAGCCTTCTTTTTTCCGTACTTCATTTTACTTCCTCCTTTCATTAACTTTCCAAAACTTGCGCGGTTCATCTGTACATTGCACCTTTCTTAAACTTTGAAAGAAATTTTAATACTCCTGCCTTCATTCCCAAAAAACCAAGTGGGCCTGCATACATAGTGGTAATATCAGATTTTTTACCATCATAATAATCTTTAAATCTATTATCTTTAGATGAAAGTATACCAGCAACTTTTAATATAAATGGGCTATTTATAATTACACCTTCTTCTGAATCTGAAAATTCATCAGTTTTTCTTGTTTTTTGCAATCTATTGTAAGCATCATAAGAATCTAAAAGCATAGGAAACACAGTTACATCAGATAAACCCATGTCTAAAAACCCACGTCCTTGACCACCAATTAAATTATCTACTTGATTAGGATTAAGTGGAGTATTTTCTTCAAGAAATACGTTTAATCTATCTCTAGTAGGCGTCATGCTGTTTTGTATTGTGCCTTGTTCTTTCTCATACTGAGCGCGAGGCATACCAAATTTTTGTTCGAATAAGTAGTCTTCGTAATCTACTTCACCTACACCAGACAATGCACCTTCATCAGCCATTACACGCTCCCACCTGACAACTCACGCGCCAGTATCTTTAATGTATCCGCAAAGCCTTTATCTAGCTCTTTAGCGGCTATTGCAAACTTTCTGGGAGAAATGTCATCAGACTTTAGACCACGGCGTTCTAAGAAGCTCTTTGCCGCTCTGATCTCTGCTTGCGCTACTTTTTTAACTGCCGCTTTAGCCATTACATTTGATCTCCGTTTTCGTTTTCACCCATACTATTTAACGCACCATAACTAATTATAGGCGCAATCGCCGAAGTAGGTACACCCTTTTTAATTACTGATTCTCTAAACTCTGGCGTTATCTGAATACCTCTTGAACTAAAAGATTCACTAGTATTTTGGCCTGCTATTGGCGGTGGATCTAAAAATACTTGTCCTATTGGGGGATTTACATCAAACTTTTTAAGAAATTTCTTTAATCTGTTTTGAGTATCGGTTTTATAAAACTTTTCTGTACCTGGCTCTAAATCTTCAATATTTTTTCCAGTAACTTTAGCGATTGCCCCTATATCGTCAGGAAATGTTAAATAATCGACATTCGGATTGTTTACAGCATCCAGAATAGATTTGCTTATTATTTGATCCACCCACTTGTCTTGAGATGACATAAATGGCGCGCCCGCTTCTTTAAATCCTTGCTCACCACTAAAGTTATCAAGCTCTATTTTTTCTATTTCCTTTCTGGCGTCAAGTATGTCCATTTTAAGTAACATATTATCAGCATTTAAATTGCCGTAATATCTTCTGAAACCTTCATTTAACCAATCTACTGGCTCTGAAGCCATATATTCCTGAACAGCTTCAACGCCCAATGGCTCTCTAGTCCAAGCAGTTTGCATTCTGCGAGCAAGTGGCTGATCAACAATTCTTTTGTCATCTTTGGCAAGTAAATTTACACCTCTAAACTCGTCAAAGTTGTAAAGTTGATAATGCAAAAACTCCAATTCATCTTCAGTCATTAATGCTGTATCTAATGGAAGCTCATCTTTAATCTTAAAGGCTTTTGCCATGTCTTTAAATGTTTCATACTGATCTGATGGGACATTTCTTGTTGGATTTTTAATTAATTTATTTATTTGAAAAATAGCCGCTTCACGCCCAAGTCTACCCAACTCTTCGTCATTTAAGTTATTGGCAAACATCTTTCGATTATTTTCTCTAAGTTTTCTAGAATCACTATATACTTTATCAGTTAATTCGTTCATTTTAGAAACCGATAAACTTTCGTCATAATTTCTGGTTAAAAGTCTAGGTAAGTTTCTTTTCTTTTCATATATTGGTTCTGGATCAGTAAGATCTTTACCTTGCTGAAGTTTTTGGAATGGATCTGATTGCCCTTCACCAACATACATAGCTTTTCCACCCGAACGTGTCGGAAAAATACCTGTTCGACTGTGCATTACTGTACTAATAGCATCTTCACCAAAATGACCACTTCCAGCAAGATTAGTCATTTTTATTCTTCCTGTTGGATCAAAGTATTGAAATAAATTTTCTGTGTAGTCTTCAGCACCTTCTGGGAAATAATATGAATATTCCGTTTCACCTGCACCAAAAACTCTAGGTAATTCTACTCTATGTTTATTGTAAAATGCAGGTTGATCAAAATTATAGTCGTTTACAAGTCTGTCAAAAACTCGTCTGTCCAAGTAAGCATCTAATTTATTATCACCTTCTTCTTTCATGGCTTCTAAAAACTCTGAATTACTAAATTCACCAGCTTCATAAAATGTTTCACGATTGGATGGGTTAGACTTCATATTATCAAGAATTTCCAACTTAGCCTCATTGACCATAGTTGTATCGTCCATAGCTTCTAATACGGCTCTATTACGCTCATCAACTACGCCATAAGATGGCGAATCACCAGTTAACCCTCTGTCAACTTTTCTTGTGTTTATTTCAAGTCTGGGATCATTTTCAGTAAGGTATTGAATAATTTCACTTTTAGTAACCTTTTTACCTTTAAAGAAATCATCTGCGCCAGACCACTCTAGCTCATCTGACTTTGCTCCATTCCTTAACATCATAGCCTTTAGCTGTTCGTAAGAGCCTTTTTCTTGCAACAATTCTTTAGCCGCCTTTATGGTTGGACTAAAAAATTTAGCTAAAGCACCTAATACATTTACAGGATTAACCATATTACATTTGCCCCCCATTTTCATTTTGTCTTAATGATTTAGCTAAACCTGTAAAACCTATAGTAGCTAAAATACTAGCAGACAAGTTTCTTAAATTGCTAAACTCTGGATCAAAACGAGCAAATTGTGATTTAACATCTTCTGGTCTATTTATTCTTACAGTAGATGGTATTCTTGTTTGTGCCTGAAAATCTTTATCTACAGTGGAAGCTCTTCCTAAAGGAAAAGTCTCACCTGTTGTCGGAATAGTATAATATTGCTGTGGCTCAGTAAATTTATAATAAACTTCAGAGCCTCTATCAACTATATTATCAAATTGAATGCTGTCAAATTCTTTCATTCCCAAACTTGCAATTCTATTTGTATCTGTTGTCGGAACGCCATTAACATTCCATGTTTTAATTTCATCGCCAAATTGATCTCTTAGCGTATTGTTTTTTCCAGAGATAGGTTTGTCAATTGGTATTCTCTCAAAATAACTGCCTTCTTGATCAATGGTGTAAGCATTTTTTGGACGAGTTAAAATAGGAACAACAACAGAATTTGTTTGCGAGCTTGGAAGACTACCACCTTTTGCATACGTTGATGCAACATATCCACTATCACTGCTAAAAAGGCGATCTCTATCGATTACACTTTCGTTTTGAGGTGATCCTCTATACATCAACCTATCAACATCAAAACCAGCGTCAGACGCTCTAGCCATTCGTGCCTCTTGGCTCATATCCAACGGCGTATTGTCAAACATATATTTATCGTCAGCCGCTTCCATCATTTCTTCAGTGACCTCATTAGACCTACCAACAGCTCTTAGTTCTAAAATTGTTTTGGCTATTTCTTCAGCTTTATTTCTTGCTTTAGGTAGCAAATTTTTTAAAGCACCAAATACACTTACAGGACTAACCATATCACCACGCCTTACACGACCAGTATCGTGCCTTTGTTTTTGGCCCAGGGTTATCACAGTTGTGACGCGCTCTGAAGCTCTTTCTGCGACCTGCCTGTGCTTTCTTAATTTTCATGTTGGCGTCCCCAAAGGTAACTTTCTTAACTTTATCGCCATCAGTAACATATACAACAGACTTCTTCTTGCCATAAGATGCTTCACCTTTAGCTATTCTGCGTGGCTTGTTTAGAGTTACAGTTCTACCTTGGTATTTTGCCATTATGCTTTCCTCTTCTTTGGTTTCTTCCAGTTTACTCGCTTTGCGGATGTCTTACTCTTAGCTGCTGTCTTTGCTGACTTACTTTTACATTGAGCCATTGTCGGTCTACAGGCAG
>Ga0181389_1001197_pt1 | contig 10301 bp, 8 predicted proteins | sample 12SPOviralmetaG_FD_130121 | JGI IMG/M metagenome (GOLD analysis project Ga0181389, IMG submission 130121) | Marine viral communities from the oligotrophic San Pedro Time Series (SPOT) site, San Pedro Channel, CA, USA - 12 SPOT_SRF_2010-06-29 | ecosystem: Environmental > Aquatic > Marine > Strait...
ACTTCTAATAGCATTAGATGCTTGTGAATACTGCTGAATTAAAACAATAATAGACACACCGAATTTTCTACTGTTACAAAACAACTTTTGAACGAGTCCAAACCTATTCTGGTTAGAAAACTGTCCTGAAAATCCAAAATCATCAATCACAATTAATGATTTAGGAACTGGCTCATCATTCGCAGTAGCTTCTGTAAATTTTTCAATCAATGTTTCATATAAAACGCTTAAAGTGTCATCATCACAGGAATCAATTAAATTCCCTTCTGGAATATCTTTTTCTTCTATTATCATTTTTAATTTTTCATCAGCCATAACATTTGGGGCAATCAAAAAAACATCCTCGCCATCAAATATATTTTTATAAGGAAGATTGTTTGAAAGAAGAATGTTAGTTAAATAATTGGACTTACCTCCTCCAGACTTAGAGACAAGCAACAGTCTAAAATTAACATTAAATAAATCCCCCAATTCAATTACGTTTTTGTCCGTTTTGTCTTTTACCTTTAGGATTCTGTGTTTAGTTTTCATATATATAATATTAACATAAAATATATTATGTCAATTAACGAAGACCCTCTAACTCCAACAAATGAAGAAAAAAATACAAGTGAACAAATGCTAATAGATATGTCAGCACAGATGAAAGACATTGTAGATAAGAAAGACGAAGAATTAGAATATTTAAAACGAAAACTACAGAATCATCAAATTGAAATACTTAGTTGGTGGGGTTTGATTCAAGCAGAGAATGATTTATTAAGTATGGAGCACTGTGAATATCCAATGGAAATTCAGACAATATCAGATTTATTAACTAGTAAAGTAGAATCTTATATAAAAAAAACGTTTTGTAAAAATTGTAAACCTAGTATGACTATTGATATTCCAATGGAAATTTTAAATCTACAACCTCTTTTAGAAAATTGAGTCCTTTTTTTTAAATGTTTATATTAAATGGGAGACTTAGATTATCAAAGTTATCAAAATACTGCTTTATCAATGGCGGGACAAGCAAAAGAAAGCACACTAGCACAATATGCTGATGTATTAAATGATCCAAAACAATTGGGACAACACGTATTATCAGATACAAGTCAGTTTTTATTACACGATAAACTTGCTGCTGGTGTAAGGGAAGCAGGAAACGCTCTTAGTTTTAGCGAAGCTGATGTAAGAGGAGTTTTAGGACAATTGGGCGATGGAGTTTCTAGTGCTGGTGGAGCTTTAGGAAAATTATCAAAAGATATCAAGGGAGCAATAAATGATAGATTCGGCGATTATAGTAGATTTTTCAAAGGGCATACATCACCACAGAATACAGCAATGACTACAGATCAAAATTTAACAAGTTTTGAAAGTGCTGCTAGAATTCCTGGAGCAAGAACGTATGGATTGTTACCTGGAGAAGTTGAACGTCCTGACGACGAATTTTCTAATCCTGTAAATCCAAATGCTCCTAGAAGTAGTGGAGCATCTAACCCTCAAGCAGAGGAAGAAAGCACACAACGTCAAGAAGGTGCTGCTCCAAATCAAGAAGATGTTCCTAAAACTGAAGAAGAAGATACTGCGCCTCCTCCTCCACGTACAAGTGGTGAAGATATGGCGAATGCTCCAAATCCTGGAAATGATACTTCTGCCGCCGATGATGCGAATGCTAGAAATCAAGCGGAACAAGACGGTAAAAAAATTACACGAAGTATTGAAGAAGACGATGCCGATGCTACAGAAGCAGATCCTGAATTAGCGCCACTTACAGCTGTTATTGGCGTTGCTGCTTTAGTAGGTTCATTTTTTATCCACCCACATCAAAAAGTTCAAACAGCGATGGCGAAAGCAGGTACAAACATCTCTACTCAAATTGGGGCATAAAAGTAAAGTGCGAATAAAACCAAATAATATTATATTAGGAGTTTTTATAAATGGCGAATATTGTACGTTATTCAAGTAAACAAGGTGAATTAGATCTGGGTGCCAACGGCACAAAAAAACTGCTTGATTTTACTATTCCAGAAAATTCAGGAGTGTATGATTTATCAAAAGCATATATTGATTTAAGCATTCGTGGTATTTTTGCGGATGGTTCAGGAGCAGTTCATAATTCGGTGTCAGGTGATAGCACTGGTATTTTTGCTGGAACAGCAGAGATTCAAGAATCACAACCTGCTGCTGCCGATGCTGCTAATCGTCTTACTTATACAACTGCTGTAAATAAAACAGGAGCAGTTATGGTGAAGAATGTTGAGATGGTTTCCTCTATGCGTGGAAGAGTTGCTGCCTGTAGAAATGTTAGAGTGATTCGTGGCAATCTCTCTGCTTACAGTTCAAGTGAAGAAGATCGTCGTGATGAAACAACTTCGCTGGGCGGTTCTCGTCAAACAATAAATCAGTTTGAATTGGGAAACCTTGCTGAATTGAATGGTATTGGTTCAGTTCCTTCTCAGCAGAAGAATTTAGGTGTAAAAATTTATCTTAAAGATTTAGTAAACTTTGGAAAAGTAAGAAATTATGATTCATCTAAAATGGGAAGATTAGATATTCATATTGAAACGGAAATGTGTGAGGAAAATGGTGGACGGATTGCTTACAGAGCCAACTTTGTCGCAGGTGGAGCACCTTGGACTCAAAATCAAAAACTTGAAGCAACTTTGCCTTTATTGGGTGCTTTAGATAATATTCCTGCTGCTCCTGTTCCTGGAGGACAGACACTTGATGTTACATCAGTTCAGACAACTGCTAAATATACAAGTGTAAAGGACTCACCATTTTGGGTCTCGCAAAAAGTGAGTATTACAGCGGGAGCTGCTGTAGTAGCAGGAGGATTCACTAGAACTCATAAAATTTTATCTATTGTTCACAACGATGGAAGTCAAACAGTTGCTGGAGACAAGGGTAAATTAATTCTTAATTTAGATACAACCAACGTAAATATTCAGTTGGCAGCGACCGAGCAATATTCGGTATGTTCAATTCAGTCAGTTGCTACTCCAACAGTTACGTTTGCCTGTGATTCGCAGGATTTAGTTTGTTCTGTTGTTGATGGAAGTGGGGCTGATTCATTAGATTATAGTGAATATCACTTGCTTGAAGATAACATTGCGGCTGGAACAAACCAGATTCAAAGAAGTTATCAGATACCGCCTAACACCATAAACTGTGTAGTTATGTTTCCATCGCCCATTTATTCACACGATTTTGTTAGCACATACAGAGTAGCAATTAACAACGAGAGTTTATCAACTAGGGATGTTGAATATGGGTCGGCAGAACATATTGATATGTTGAGAAAAAGTGCTATGAACCGTGGAGAACAATTAAAAGATAACAACGAGCAACTCCAAACAGATAACCAGCGACAGGGACAAGCGGGGTCATATTTAGATGTTAAATCTATTCAATTTCCAGTCCCACTTTCATCAGCGATTCAGCTTTTGGATTTAGAAGTCACTCTTACCGCTGGACGGACTTTCACTGGAAGAATGAATATGTTTTTTGAGCAGGTTAAATCACTTTAACAAAACAATTACAAACTAATTCACATATCTTTTTAATTAATTATTTAGTAAATTAAAATAAATGATTAATTTATAAATGGCAAATATTCAGTATCATACAGTAGAAAGCGAAACGGCGAATGCTTCTAACTCATTTAGCGAATTTAACACCGCTGATTTCATCCTTACTGGTGAAGGTAGAAAATATTTAAAAAACTCCCTTAGATTGGAAGGAACTATAGTTGTAAAAAAGAATGGAGTTGAAAAAACTCTAGTAGATGATTTTAGATTGGATAATCAAATTGGTTTCCACGGAATGATTGAATCTGTTTCCACCGATGTCCAATCTATGTCACAGATAGAAAATTTAAATCAATATCCAGTTTATGCGAAGATGTTGGCATCATCATCTATGATGGCGGAAGATTTCTGTCGTGCCGATATGGTTGCTGAGGGTCGTGGAGCGGTGGACGCAAATGGTGTTTATGTTTTAGAAGCGGTTGCTGCCTCAAATAAACAAGCTACTGGAGCGGCGGCTGTTCTTACTAGCGAAGCACCTTTTTGCCTTAAGCCAAATATGTGTCTTAATCGTATGACTGGAGGTGATTATTCATTTAACAAATATGGATACATTAGAGTTTCCATTAATTTTGCTAGATCAAACCACTTCCTTTTTGGACTTGATTGCGACGGAACAATGTCGTATGAAGTGAAAAATCTTAAACTTAGATATACTACTGTTCCTGAAGATGGAGCGAATGTTAAGATTTTGATGAATTCTTTTGTTTCAATCAAATCAACAATGAACTCTCAAAATGCTTCTTTTCAGGCGAGAGTGCCATCTGACGCCGTTTTGGGTGTGGCTATGTCTTTCTTGAAGCAAACTGATGAATCATCAGCAAAAGAAAATACATATCAGCTCCAGAAGATGCCGAATATTAATAACATTAAATTTTTGTTTTCTGACACACAGAATCGGTTTATTTCTTATACAATTGATGAAGTGTCTGATATGTTAGACAGAGGTGTTAAGTCACTTCGTTATGCTGGACATTCTGGAGCTCAACCACATTATCTCCACGGCAATGAAGGCTTCATTGTGGGCACACCTTTTAACGCCGTTTCTTCTTTAAGAAACACCAAATTCACAACTCTTATTGAAACTGATTCACCAACTATTTCAGCACAGCCTGTGATTGTAAGATCGTTCTTTCATACTTTGGTGAGTATTTAAATATTTAGGAATATTATAATGTGCCCTGGAAAAAAAATGATGAAAACGCATACAATGAAAGATGGCACCGTTCATACTGGAGCAACACATACATCTAAATCTAGACCTGTTAAAAAGTCTGGTGGGAAAGGTTCTGCTGCTATGAAAAAGAAAATGGCTGCCCTTCGTGCTATGCGAAAGAAAAAATAAATAATAAATTGATTTAGGTTTGTCTCATTTAATAAAAATAAAATGCCACAAACGACTGGACAAGAGAGAGCAGCGTATCAAAAAGAATATAGGAATAAAAATAGAGAAAAAATAGCGGCACAAAAAAAAGAATATAGTATAAAAAATAAAGAAAAATTAGCGGCACATAAAAAAGAATATTATAAAAATAATAAAGAAAAAAAAAGGAAATACGACGAAGATAATAAAGAAGCAATACAGAAGTATAAAAAAGAATATAATAAAACACCAGGTAGAATAAAAATGAATATGGTATGTACTTGGAAAGCAAGAGGAATTAAATCAGATAATTATGATATTTTATATGATAATTATCTTAAAGCAAAGAATTGTGAAGAATGTGGTATACCTTTTGGTAAATATGGAGATGGAAGTGGCACATTTAAATGCTGTGACCACGACCACGCTTCTGGATTATTTAGGAATTTCATCTGTACCAAATGTAATATTAACAGAAGAGAATAAAACTAAGTTATAACATTTAGGAATTAAAATCTAATCTTTTTTTATAACTATGAGTGCGTACAGCGGTAATATTAAAACGCAATATATAGACCCAAGATCTTCTGATTCATCACACGTAGAATTCAAGCTGGATGATGATGCTGGTTATTATTCAAATATGAGAGTGTTACATCTAGGCGTTCTCCGAGCAGGTAGGGATTTATATTTATCTATGCCTGGTGTCTATGGAAAAATTCGTAACATTAGTATGAGAGCAAACGGACAGATTTTGGATGAGTTGCGAAGAGCGAATGGTTATTTGGCGTTTTTGAATACATTAAAAGATAATTCCGCTCAAGCAGATCAGCTTTCGTCAGAAGTAAAAAGCAACTTAGCTGTCATTCTTGATTCATCAGCCAAACAGCTTGTGGGAAGAAAAACTAATCCAACAAAAGCGGTAGCAGACGGTGTTTTAGGAAGAACAACATCTCTCGGTTATCTCCCACTTAATCTTTGTTTTCCACTTTTAAATGAGATGTCTCATATTGATACATCTCTGTTTAGAAACCTTACAGTGAGAATTGAATTTGACTCTCGTGCGTCGTTTCAAGTTGAAGCTAATCACAATGTTGATGCTGAGTTTCATCCTCTTCCTGTTTTGGCGGCAGATCGTATTATGGATAAAGAAGTTGTTGCTAAATTATCAGCTGCTTTTAGTGGTGCTGTTTGGTCAGCTGTAGAGCACGATTCAGTTATTGTTGATTCTCAAGCGGCGGTCGCTGACGCAGGAGCGGATGCTGGAGAGACAGTTCAAAATGTCCAAAAAAAAATAATGGCGTATAACGATAAATATGTTTCACGAATTCTTATGATTAAAAGTGGAAGTGATGGTGTAGCGTCTAACAATGTTGGAAATGCGGCAATTGGTTATGGCGAGTATGCGAGTAAAGCACAGTTTAAAGAAAGTATTAATTTTATGTTGAATGGTAAAAATCTTTTCACAGGAAAGGGTTTGGATAATGATGCTACTAAACTAATGCTTTTAGCAGACGTGTATGGTGCTCCAGTTTGTGCTCCATTTGATCATTTGCTTTGCTGTGGTTTAGAAGATCAAAATACCGCTACAGTTGGTGCTAGAACTATTGCTGCCGGAACCCTTAGGACGGAAGGTAAGCGTCCAATTGAAGCGAATGCTGATGGAACCGCTAAGTCACAGAATCAAAAAGTGGGTCAATATTCATATATTGGTTGTGCTTTTGAAAGTAGAGTGAAAGATTTACAAGTGGATTATGAGCGGACTTGCCTGAAGGATACTCAGGCGAATAAACCAGTTTCTGGGCAACTTACTTTACACTTTTACGCTGAAGTAAGAAAACAATTGTCAGTTAAAAATGGCAAGTTTTTAGTGAGTTATGCTTAATTTTTTTATTAGTTATTATATATCAATGGCTCAACAAAATATAATAACTAAAAATGTCGTAGTTGAATTAAGGGAAAAGAATTCTAATAAAAGCACAATAACATCAAGTGCTAACTCAGTTAATGGTGATTATACTGTTATGTTACCAAAAGATATAGATATAGAAGAGGGAGATTTAGTTTCAGTCCAATCAGTATTTATTGATGATGACGGAGAAAATGAGAATTCAATTATCATAGAAGAAGATATTATAGATGGAGAAATAAGTGGTTATTTATATTGTCAAGATAATAATACAAGTCAGACGGAAGCGAATACAACTTCTGGTGGAGCAGTTGGTGGTAGGACTTTAGGTGATGAGCGGACTTATCATCCAACTTTTAATGCCGACCCAGCCCAACGTCTCCATCCAGACGGACAGAATTATTTTTTATCATCTATAGATGACGCTTCTGCGACTGGCGGATTAAAAACGTGTCAAAGTATAACATTTACAGTAAATATGTTATTAAACAGAGGATCACCTGTTCCTCTATTTTTTAAATATGGAACTGTGGCTGGGCAGACGATTACCAAGGTGGTTGTTTGGGATTATTCTACAATTGAGAAGGTTCAATCTCAAGAGGGATTTATAAAAGTGAATAACGCTTTTATGGAAAAGCGAAATAAAAAGGATAGTGATACTTTTCAATTCCCTTTTGATTTTAATGGAAATTTGAGTTTTAACGAAACTGATAAAAAATCAGTTCAACAGATGGTTGCTGGTGGCATTCAATTAAGTGATGCTCTAACATTTGAAAGCGAAGATTTGGCAACAGGACATATTTGTTCTTTAATCCAAAAGACTGTAAAATTTTCATTAAAAGCTGGTTCATATAAACCAGAGCATATATCACAATTAATAACCGACCAGATGGTAAAAATAGCACCGAGCGGTTTCATTACAGGGACGTCACCTCAAAGATTTACAGATAATGAATTTTTTACAACGTCATTAGATTTAAAACAGATAGGTGATAAGGCAGATGGAACTAATCCAGCAACTCGCCCATTTTGGATAAGAGCTGATGGCGGTAAAGCACTTCAGTTTGATGATACTGATATAGGTGGTGGTGTTAGAAGAAATTATTGGTGTGGGGCATCTAATTTTGGATTAAGTTATGATGGAATACGTTTTGGTTTTACTAATTTACATAATTCCATTTTTCACTCCAGTTTGCCTGTTGTAGTTGGTACAAAGGTTGGGAATAGAGATTCTAGTGGTTCTCAATATTTAGCGAATAAGGTAGGTGGAATATGTTTTAGTTCATTGACACCGAGTGATTTTTGGTTTAATAAATTAGGATTTAATCGTGATATGATAGTTCATCCTAAAAAAGTAACTTGTGGTTGGCAGTTACCTGCTACTCACGGTGGTGCTGGAGTTAATCCTGTAGGCAATATTGCTTTTACGGCATCAACTCCAGATTCTCTTGATAATAGGATTATTGATGGTGAAAATTCAACAGGGGATTTAAATTCAGTGGATTCAATTTTAGTTAGAGATGATACACCAGATCCTGCTAGAGGGAATGGTTCGTATGACATTCCTGGAAATGCCGGATTATCTGGTGTAAATACGGCGATTACATCTAGTATAGGCATATTAGCTGGTGAATTAAATCAACAGGAAGAAGGGAAATCGTATTATCAAATTGAGATTGATATGAATGTTCCTAGTGAAAAGCACGGTTCTAACTCATTCAATAATAAAATTCAAGCAATTATTGGAAGATATTTTACATCAGGAAATGGGACACAGAGTGTTGGTGGCGAAGGAGCCATAACGTATTCACACAAGGGGATGCCTATAAAATTAAATCAGTTTAGAGTAAGAATTCTTAGTCCTGACGGAACTTTAGCAAGAGTTGGAGATGATAACACAGTTTTCGTAAATGTAACAAAAGCAAAATAGATGATTTTTTTTCTCAAAAGTAAATATATATATGTCTAGAAATTTTAATAGAGTTAATACCTTTTTAGGAAATTCTCCAGAATATGGTGCTAAAATAAACGCAGATCAGTTAGAAGAGGATAAAAAAGCAAATATTAAACTTGACACACTTGGAACAAAACTAGATAATTTATTTACTCAGCAGGACGGAGTTCTTGGAGCAATAAATAATACAACTATTGGTGACGCTCAATTGGGACACCGTAGTTTTGTTTATGCTCACGATGTTGCGAATGGAAAAGCAAGAGCTTTAAAATGTGATGCTACTGGTAAACTTGAATGTAATGTATCAGATATTGAATTACATACTGGTGATATTACTTTAGCTGTAGATGGATTAGAAACATTAATTGGAGCGACAAATACAAAATTAGACTCTTTTGCTGGAGCAGGGAATAACAATATTGGGGAAGGTTCTTCAAAACTTCAAACATATTTATATGCGAGAGATGTCTCTGCTGGAAATTTTAAACCATTGGTATGTGACGGAGACGCACATCTACAAATTGATTGTTTAAGTTCTGCTTTACCGAGTGGGGCAGCAACTCAAGCAACTTTAAACGACGCAGAAGTTCATCTGGGAAGTATTGATGGAAAAATAACAGCCTGTAATACTGGTGCTGTTGTTGTTTCAACTAGTGCTCTTCCATCTGGTGCTGCTACTCAATCTACTTTAAACGACGCAGAAGTTCATCTGGGAAGTATTGATGGAAAAATAACAGCCTGTAATACTGGTGCTGTTGTTGTTTCAACTAGTGCTCTGCCGAGCGGGGCAGCAACAGCATCTCTCCAAGGTGGTGGACTACCTTCTGCTTTATCATCAGATAATTTAAAAGTTAGTTTAAAAGAAAGTATAGCTGTAGGAGTCACAAACACGACATTAACTAATTTAAATAACTGTATTGATTCAAACGAACTTCAGGTAGATATTGTAGCATCTGCTTTACCAAGTGGGGCATCAACAGCATCCCTTCAAGGGGGAGGATTACCATCTGCTTTATCATCAGATAATTTAAAAGTTAGTTTAAAAGAAAGTATAGCTGTAGGTGTTACAAATACAACTTTAACTAATTTAGATAATTGTATTGATACCAATGAACTTCAAGTAGATATTGTCGCTTCTCTTCCAGCCGGCACGAATGCGATCGGTAAATTATCGGCAAACAGTGGTGTTGATATAGGTGATGTTGATGTGACTAGTTTGCCTTTAACTTTTAATAGCGGAAATAAAGATGGGACTTGTCAGCGAGTGGTGGTCGCAACTGACGACGTAAATTTATCAGCGATTAAAACTGCTGTAGAACTTTTAGATGATTGTATTGGAACAGATAATTCAACTGGGCCTGGTAAATGTATAAGCATAGGAGGAACGAACTTATTAGGTGGTGCGATACAAGAAATAGCTTGTGATGGAGATGGACATTTACAAGTAGATATTTTATCAAGTGCTTTACCGAGTGGAGCAGCAGGTGAAATATCTAATTTAGC
>Ga0181389_1001198_pt1 | contig 10284 bp, 8 predicted proteins | sample 12SPOviralmetaG_FD_130121 | JGI IMG/M metagenome (GOLD analysis project Ga0181389, IMG submission 130121) | Marine viral communities from the oligotrophic San Pedro Time Series (SPOT) site, San Pedro Channel, CA, USA - 12 SPOT_SRF_2010-06-29 | ecosystem: Environmental > Aquatic > Marine > Strait...
TGGGAAAAATATAAAAAATAATTATTTTATTTTATTTTCTCTCATAAAATAAAATGAAACTTACAGAAAAACAAATAAAAATGTTAGAAAAACATTCCGCACACCATTCTAAAAAACACATGGATATGATGAAAAAGATGATGAGAGAAGGTAAGAGTTTTACAGCAGCACACCAAATGGCAAAAAAAAAAGTAGGAAAATAATTTTTTTTTTTTTATTTTATTATTTATAAAAAATTGATTTAAAAAAAAACTATAAATAATAAAAAACTATAAAAAACTAAAAAATGCCAGATTATTCAAAAGGAAAAATATACAAACTTTGGTGTCCTGATAATGATTTAATTTATATTGGCTCTACAACTCAATCATTACATCAGCGATTAGGAGGACATAAAAAAAATATAAAACAAACCAATGCTTGTAAAAGTAAATTATTATTTGAAGCAAGTAATGAGGTTAAGGTAGAATTAATAGAAGAATACCCTTGTAATAATAAAATGGAATTGAATAAGAGAGAAGGTGAGATTATTAGACTGAATAAATGTGTTAATAAACGTGTTGAAGGAAGAACTAAAAAAGAATATCAACAAGATAATAAAAAAGAAATTAAAGAGTATTTAAAAAAAAATAAAGAAAAAATTAAGGAAGATAAAAAAGAATGGTATCAAATAAATAAAGAAGAAATTAAGGAAAATAAAAAACAATATTATCAAAAAAATCAAGAAAAATTAAAATTAAAATATAAAATTTATCATGAAAAAAATAAAGAAGATATAAAATTAAGAGAGAAAAAATATCGTGACGCAAACAGAGATTGGATTAATCAAAAAGCGAGAGAAAAATATAAATTAAATAAATTAATTACTTTAGAAAATTAATAGCAAGTTGAACCTGTTTCTTTATACGGTCTGTCATGGTGAATTGTTTATTTTCAAACTTAAATTTATCCCCATCGGCATGTTTTAGCAACGGTGAGAGATTAGATTTACTAAACTTAAAATCTTTATCTACTTTTAAAGATCTTCTTAATCCTCCTTCTTTAATCTTACCTTTTACGGCATCAAATAGTCCCTCACTTTCTTCCTCTTTATTACGACGCTGTGGTTGTGCTTTTTTAGCAGTTTTAGGCTTTTTCTCAAATACCTGTGTTGGCTTTTTTTTAGTCTGATACATTTATAATATTATAATAAAAATATTTTATTTTATTATTATAAATATGTTTCTTTGTGCCTCATCTGCCGATAATCGTGATAAAAACACAATAGATGATTTTGCCTCTGTGTTTTCAACAGATTTAACACAGCCAATCAAACTAAAAGACTTTACAATTGAATTAGTTAATTGTGTTATTACAACCGAAAAAAACATTAAAATATCTGAATCAACTTCTAAACTTGTTTTAACAGTAGGACCAACAACAGCAGCCGAACAGTATATTGCTAAACTACCTGTTGGGGTTTATACAACAGCAGAGTTTAGTCCTGTTATAGTTGAGGCTATAAACTCTGCCTTACCATGTCAAGGGAATGTTACTAATAGTGCTGGTGGAAGCGGTTTTAGTTGTGCTTTTAACAATACCAGTAAAAAATTTGAGTTAGAATATACAAGATTAGCCCAAAACAATAATGATATTGATAAATTTATAAAACCTCTAAATGTTGATACTTTTGGTTACGATGTAAAACTTTTTAATAATACTGTTGATGATACAAAAGCCGAAATAGATTTTCTATTTGGCGGTGATGCTGAACTCAATAATGAACCTTATGAAACATCAGAATCTCGTGGTCTTGGAACTGTTGATACAGAGGGTAGTGTAGTGGGATTAGATGTAGGTGGGAGTTGTGATATGAATGCTGCTAATCCAGAAGAGGATATAGATGGACTTACTTATGTTGGATTACAAGAAACGGGAATTGCAGAGAATGGTGGTGTATGGTCTGCTATGTTAAAACCAGTTCCATGTAGTATAGATACAAATTACAATAAACCAATAGGCGGTGCTGATGTTAATCTTGCTCCTTACTTTGTAGTTGATGATAATACAGAAGGCACACCTTATGATAGTAGTAGTTTTGAAGAATCGTTATTATATTGGAAAAGTGGTACTACTGTTAGAACAGATAGAGATAATAAACGATATGTGAGTGGAGTTTTATGTAATCAACCCCCCGCTTTATCTAATGATACACGAGGATTACCATATACTTTAGGACCAGCAGAGTTAGTCTTTCCACCTCTTGATAATATGACATTTAATGCGGGTGGTGGAGAACCAACACAAGATTGTTATAGACACGAATTTATTAGAAGCACATGGAATAACAGTTTTAGAATGACCGAAAATGTAGGAAGAACTGATGTTAAATTTAGCAGTTATAATCACTTTGATAATAGAGGTTTTAATCTTGAATTAGATACTGGGCTTACAACTAACATTAATTCATCGGCATTCTCTTCTTTAAGCACTACTGATGGTGTTATAGATGGAGTTCCGAAAGAACCATTAAGTTTTAGATTAGCAGTTAAACCTTTAATAACGGGTTTATTACAATCTCAAGCAGATGGAACAACAGCCCAATCATATATTAAACCAAGTACTATTTTAACACCACAATCAGATGCTGGTGGAGTTGTAATTGAATATATATTAGGAAGTGTAGGACAAATGAATAGTCTTGAATTTGCTGGTTCTAATAATGTTTTGGCTACAACAAGCGGTGGAACTAACCGACGATTACCATATTATAAAATTACTAAAATAGATGCCGCAACTAAAAGACCAGCGGTAGTTGTCTTGACCGATGGAGGAGAGAACATAAATGTTGGAACTGCATTATTTTTAAATGATCCTGCTACTTTTAATATTACTGCTAATCCCAGTAATGTAGATGATGATACAATCCTAACTACTATGCTTTCTTTTGCTACGCCACAAGCAATAGATGTAGGAATATGTCCGCTACGATATACCACACGAAGACAATATTTACCAACTAATTTATCATTAACAAATGATATGATTTTTAGTAATATAATTGAGAGAAAAACAGATAAATACGAACAGAGTGGTGGTGATCCTTTAAGTGCTGATTTTAGTAAAGACTTTGAATTAATTGTTTTACCATTAGATTCTACACCTGGTGCTGGTGGTGGAACTATAAGGTTTCAAGTAAATGCTTTCCAACCTAATTCAACCACTTTCCCAACAGAAGCAAGTATAAGTCGTGCCTTCTTCACAAATCCAGAAACAACAAAAGATATGAAACAATTACTATTTGATGCTTCTCCTGCTGACTGGAATACATCTGTTGTATATGCCCCAGTTAGAGCAGCACCAGACCTTTTAACTAATTGGGCTGGTTTTAATCAAAATACTGCCGTCAGTAGAATTAAAATACAAATTAAATTAAATAACTTTTTTGAATATGAGGCAGTTGTGAGTTATTCAACAGATAGTGGTGCGTCTTTTACAGATGAATGTAGTCTTATAAAGACTTTTGAAACTGCTACTGTTACTAACGCTGGTGTCTCTACTGTTTTTGCTAAATCTGAATGCACCTTAAAATCACGATTATTACCTTTACACCCTGGTTTAGCAAGTATGCCTGGTGTTGCTGGTATTAATCCTAATGGATTAAATACTATTGAATTTAGAGAATGTAGATTAGCAGATTATAGTAAGGCTAAAAATAAAAAACCTGGTATGAGTTATTATGGGTCTAATATTTTTAATATTCCTGAATTTTCTACAATACCTTCTATATTTGACTTTCCAACAAATCAAACAATAATAGATGGTCCTGTTTTACAAAACCCTCCTATAATGCTGAAATTTGGATCAAATATATTAGTTGATAATACAGCACCTTCAACCCCTGCCGTTGAAGCGGGGGCTTTACCACAATCTTTAATAGCACCAGCAAATTTTCAATCGTCTTCTCAACCTACGGGATTTGATGATTGTTATATTTGTGATTCAACCGCATATAGTGTTAGTAATGTAGTTCAATTTATAGGGTCGGCAGTACCTACAACTCTTCCCTTTATAAATACATTTGTAGTAGAATTAAATAATATTCCAGCGGAAGGTTTTATTACTCAAGCATATACAATAGATGGAACTAAAAAAGGAAATGGTGCTGCTTTACCAATCGTGGGCGTTGTTCCTTATTTAGAAGAGAGAAATACTGATGCTACTGAACTAAAAGCAACATTAAGATATAGTAGTCCTTATAGCCAACCTGTTTTAATTAAATTACCAGTAGAGAGATATTTATATAACTTTGATTTTAGATTAAGAAATATAGAAACAAATGAATATTTAAAAAATTTAGAAAATCCTACGGAATTAATATTTAGATTAAATCCTATGTAATTATAAATGAGTGATTTTATACAAAAAAATTCTGCTTTCTTATTAAGTATAGTAGGTATTTTAGGAGTTTGCGGATCTGCTATTTTAAGATTTATTTTAAAATCAAGATGTGAAGAAATAAAATGTTGCTTTTGTTATATAAAGAGAGATGTAATTCCAGCATCGCAAATTGAATTTAGTTCTCCTGCCTCCGCCCAAAATCAAGTATAATTATTTTATTTTTAATTAAAAAATAAAATAAAATTAATAATATCTATCAAATATATAAATGGCTGATTTGAATGATACTCCAATCTCTCCACCAGTGATCGCTGAAACTATCGTAATAAAACCTACTAACCAAAATAATATTACCAAAAGTAATGGTAATAAAAACATTAACTTTTTTCTACCTGATTATATTCAGTATTTTTTACCCAATCAATCCTTTATGCAAGGTAATGTAATCATGGAAGGGCGAGGGAGACCTATCCCTTCTCCATCGGCTGCTTTCCATTCTTTCTGGCGTAAAATCACCGCACGAGATGGTCTTACTAATTCGCACATTCTTCAAGAGACAGACTACTATAATACTCTTGTAGCACAGCAATATACCTGTATGAAGACAGACCAGATTAACAATAATCGTCTTATGTTTGAGGGTCTCCAACCTAATAATTCACCTAATAATAATCTTTACTGGACTGATAATGCTCTCTCTCAATGGTTTCATATCGCAAATTCCGCTGGTGTTGCTCCTACTTTAAGTGTTCCATTAGAAACAGCAAAAGCAAATCAAATATCTACAACTATGAAAACTGATTTATTAAATAATGATAAATTTATACCGCTTAATGTTTTAGGTGGTTGTCATCTACAATTAGAGACAGAAGATTACCGAAGAGCATTAGAATTCACTACTGGTGATTTAGGAGTTTTAAATAATAGCAATAACACAAATGGAACTGATGGCTCTACTGGTAGTTATGGTTTATGTCCTGGTCCTATAAATGTTAATACAGATCAAGATTTAACTATTGTACTTGCGGGAACAAGTGTTTTTACTGCTAATAATGTATATGAGGCTTTTGCTGCTGGAACTCCTAATCCTGTTGGTTGGGTTTTAGTAGGGGCGGTTACTGTGGGTGGTGCTATTACCGCCGCTAAATGGTTCTGTACTTCCAACACTGCTGGTGGTATTTGCTACCCAAATTTCAATGATGCTGTTGGAACTAACGGGCAAATTGATGTAAAAGTTGGTGCGGGAACTGTTACAACTCTCTCATTTGGTGCTAATGGTATGAATCTGGGGCTTTTAAGAGTAGGAAGCAAAGATAGTCCTTATTATGTAGATGTAGCAGTTGCGAACCCAACCGAGAGTGGTATTACTGGGGTAGCAGCGTCGCATTATGGTGATGGTAGTGTTAGACAACCATTTAGAGTTGTAAATTGTCAATCAAAAGCATCTGCTAAATTAGGACAATGTCAAACACCTAATGATATGAATCCATTTAGTATTGGTGATATGCTTTATATTAATAAAGCAGATAATACCGCTCAGGAAAATTTAGGTTTAATTACTGGTTTCTCTCGCTCTCAAACATCTACACTAACTAATGGGACTTCCTTGATGCGTGTTTATTTCCAGCCAAATAATGAACCTGTTTCTAATTTATTAAATGATGCTACATACGCCAGTCTTGGTGGTGGTAAAGTGGGTTCAACTGGTTTGGCTGGTAGATCGTATAATTTTACTGCTGGATATAATATATTTGTAAAACAGGCTGATCGTGTTAATGGAACAACTACTGCCTCTTATGCTAATATTACTGATCCTACATATTGTTCTGGATTAAGAACAAGGGCTGGTAGTGTTATTAATTTTAGAATAGAAAATTTAGAATATCATGTTAAACGGGTTATGATGGACGAGAGAGTTGCTGCTTCTGATATGGCGTTAGCACGAGGAAGTGGTTATAAATTAGATTTAGAAAGTGTTACAACTTCTCTCTTTAATTTAACAAATGTTCTCGGTCCTACTTCTCAAATGATCTCTATACCAAATATCACAAGAGGGTTAGGTGTTCTTTCTATTCCTCTTACACAAAATAACCAATTTGAATTAGGTGATAAATCATTAGTTGGTAATCCTACTTCTGCTCCGTTAAATACTGGATTAACTCAAACTGGAATGACTACATATCAGTATGATCTTGGTTCTCAAATAGGTAGAACACCATATAGACCTGTTAAAGTTGAAAAATATTCATTTAAAAATCCATTAATACAAACACAAGCAGTTGCCGAATTAATTAAGGCTAATGAATCCTTCGGATATTCTACATCTTCTTTAGTAGGACTTCCAATGAACTTTGCTATTGGTAGAGCCTTCGCAAGAACTGGTAATTATTTTAACTTAATGGAAAGTGGTAATTTATCACTACTTGCTAACTTTGATAATACCTCGTCTGGTAATAAATTATTCTGTCATTTTATTAAACATTTAAGATCGGTTACTGTTTCATCTACTGGTATCTCTATCGCCAATTAAATTAATTAAAATTAAAAATTATAATAAAAAAATAAAAATTTTATTTTATTATTATAATATAAAATGAATAGACCTCAAGCATTCACCAAGAAAAAAGTGATACTCGCCCCCACTAACCAGCCCTCTGGTAATGTATATAGTAGCACAAACTTTCCACAAATCAATTTTACATTAGGATCGTTTCCTGGATTATTAGATCCAAAAACTTTAAAATTAAATTATACTTTCCAAACTATTAATCCTACTGGTAATGTCCCTGTTACAAACTCACCTGGTAATAATTATCCTGCCACAAACGCCCAGAATGGATTTGCGGTTTCCAACCGAGTTGGGAGTTTAGCAACTGTAGAGCAAATTAATTGTCAAACTTTAAATGGACGCAATATTGAAACTGTATTAAACTTTAACAGATATTTAGCAACTGCTAATCCACAACAGATTAACCAGTTTGATTATTTAAATACTATTCAAGGTCAAGATCCATTATACTCCACTAAATCGGCTGGATCGGCACGACAGAATAATGTTCCTGTTGAAGTTAGTGTTCCTATGAAAACTGGCTTTTTAGGAGGTAATAATGTTATTAATCTATCACAGAAAGGCGTTCATGGTTGTACTATTAATATTCTACTAACACAAAACGCTAACGCTCTCGGTCCTTATGATGTTATTCTTGCTGATGGTAATGGTAATGGCGGTCAAGTATCAACTCCTGTTGCTGCGAGTGCTACTGGTTTCCAATATCAATTATCTAATGTATTTTTAAGTTATGATGTATATGTCCCCAATGATAGTGTTTATAACTCTATGCCTTCATCGGGGCAGATATCTTTCAATACCATTAACTCTATGAATAGCACCCTTATATCATCAGATCAAACTCTAACTATGAGAACTGGATTGAAAAACCTTATCTCTGTTACTCATTCTATGATCCCTGCTGTTTTTACTAATAATATATCTCAAGATAGTTTAGCATTAACTCGTCCTTCAATTAATACAATTGCTTCGGCTTTTGGAACTGGTGTGCCTGTCAATACAGTCCAATACTTTAAAGGTGGTTCTCTCTTTCCCTTCAATAGCGTATTAGATTCTGAATCACAAAGCATAGTAAATCCGCAATCTATGATAATCCAACCCGCTCTTAATAGTGTTACTCTGTTTGAAAACGATCACATGATGCTTTCTCCACAGACAAGTGTATCACTTAATAATGCTTCTGGATTTGCTGGGCTTCAACAAAAAGGCTTAACTCGTAATCAAGTTCCAGACCCTAATAGTGATTTTATATTAGGAACGGCTTTTGATACCGCCCAACAAGGCGTGGATTATTCTATGCAAGATTATGCTGTTAGAATTAACTCTGGGCTTAACGGAGGCACTCCTTATCAATTTTATAGTTTCTTTAGAGCGAGAAATGTTTTAAATTTTAGCCCAATGGGAATTGATGTAATTGAATAAATAATTTAATTATTAAAAATTATAATAAAAAAATAAAATTTTATTTTATTATTATATTATAAAATGAGTAATCTACAAGACTTCGTTTTAGATACTACTGACGACACCGATATGTCTATGTATATACAATCTAATGTGTTAGAACCTATCACAATTACCGATGATATAGCAAAATTTGTTTTGCCTAACGAAGGTATTTTATCACGAGATTCTTATTTTCAATTTGAATTAACTGCTGGTAAAACAGGTGGTATGCTCCCAATAGGATCAGGAATATTTAGTTTAATCAAAAGAGCCGAACTTCGTGTTGGAAGCCAGAGAATATCAGTCCAAGACAATATGGCTATATTTAGAAGTATTACTAAATCGTATGATACTGCCTCTTACAGAAATTCTTATACACGATATTTAAATGGTGTAAATACTGTCATTAGTCCCACAGCCGTAGGAGCAGATGGTGTTACAAGCAGTAATGCTGCTTTTGGCTTTTTACAACCAACTGGTTCTCTTCCTGATCCATTAGATGCTGGTAATGTATTATTACCGTATGAAATGGAGTTATCTACTGATGCTGCTTTAACGCCTTCATGGTCTGTGAAATTAGGAGATCTGTTTCCAGTATTATCTGACGGAGGTTTAGAACTACCATTATTTTTAATTAAAGATCCAGTTGAAATATTACTTACATTTAATAAACAAACAGTAGGTACAGAAACATCTTCACCAAATTCTTATGGTTCTCTTGCCGTATTTACTGGAGCAGATGGTGCGAGAGCAAGTGCTACTTCTACTGCTGCTCTTGTAAAAGACACATGTCTTCTCTTTTCCGATCATTTGTATTATACTGATACCAGAATGTTCCAGATAGAAGAGAGTATGAATGCCTCAAAAGGTATGGCTCTACTCTATACTGATTTAATTAGTGTTAATAACTTCCAACCAAAATTAACTGTTGCAGAGGGCGGAACTCCTGCTGCTGGAACAACTACCCCTAAAAAATTAAACTTCCAAATTCCTGTATCTAATTATTCATTAAAAAATATATTTACCTGCTGGAACTGTATTGACTATACTGGGTTAAATGCTACTGCTGTAAATCCTACTACTGGATTAACAGATGTTAATTTACCACAAATAATTGGTGCTTTCAGTAATAGTTTATACGGTAAATACGGTCTCGTTAATTCGCCTCGTCCATACGATATACAGATAAGAGTAAATGATGAATTACACTTCCCTCAAGACTTAATTAGTAATGCTCTTAAATTTAATGAATGCGAATATGTTTATGGATCTCCTGTAAATCTTGCTTGTGGGCTTTATTCCTTTAATGGATCTAATTCTGGTGTTGCCTCTGATGGTTATCAGTTTAAAGCAAATCTATGTGGTTTCTTCCCTGATAATCCTGTAGATTATAACTTCTGGGGAGGTATTCAATTAGATCGTAATCTAACAGCCTTCCAACACTTTTTAGGAATAAATCTATCTACTGTTTATGGAGACAGCAATCAAGACAGCATATTAGTTAATCAAAAACCAATGGAATTATTAGTAAATTGGTATTACAATAATGATATGAATTGTGATTTACATAACATTACATTCTGTGAAGTTGTTAAGATGTTTAGCATGAAAGACGGTCAAGTGGTTATCCAAGATCATGTTACTCAACTACAAAGACAGTAAAATCTATCTGTTAAAATTATTATTTTATATTTAAAAATAATAATTTTTTCTCTCATCTCATAATTCCAGAATTTATAGTAGGAGTTGCTAAAGCACGAGACATCGTATTAAATGTAGGTTTGGATATTGTTCCTGATGTTTGAAATGTAGATATTGTTGGTTTTGTTGGTATTGGAGTTTTATCGTCTCCGCCTCCCCACCAGTGTAACCCCTCGCCGAGTGCATAA
>Ga0181389_1001202_pt1 | contig 10270 bp, 4 predicted proteins | sample 12SPOviralmetaG_FD_130121 | JGI IMG/M metagenome (GOLD analysis project Ga0181389, IMG submission 130121) | Marine viral communities from the oligotrophic San Pedro Time Series (SPOT) site, San Pedro Channel, CA, USA - 12 SPOT_SRF_2010-06-29 | ecosystem: Environmental > Aquatic > Marine > Strait...
TGTACCTGAAGCTGCTGTTATTCCAGAAGCTGTTAAAGTTGGTATAGACCCAGAAACAGGAAAACCTATACCTGAACAAAAAGTTACTACAATGGCAGCACCTACAACAGTTACTGCAGCACAAGCTGCACAAGTTGCACCAGAGACAGTTACTACAGGTGATGTAACAACTGCACAAACTCCACAAGAGATACAAGCTGCACAAATGACAGCAACCACTGTAACTCCGGATGCACAAGTAGAAGCTGCACAGGGGCAAATATCAGACGATGCTATTGCACAAGCTGCAGGTGTTGAACGTATAGACCCAACTCAAGCTGCAACCATTGATATTCCAGAAGGTGCATTAACTGAAAGAGTTGTTGGTACATTAAGTCCTGAAGCTCAATCTACAGCAGTACAAAATGTGGGTAGTTCTTTAGCAAGAGTAACAAGAGCTAAAAAACAATTAGAAACTGCTGGACTAAGTGCTTCTGATATTGAACAGTTAGGTAACGATCCAGAAACTTTAGAAGCTAGGCTAACAGATTTTAGTGAAGCTGAACGTGGAGTTATTGCTGGACTACCTGAAGATGCATTAGTATCTAATCAGTTAGATAGTTTATTAAAAGGTATTGAAGAAGGTGAGATTCCTACTTGGGCTAGACCTGCTGTATCATCAGTAGAATCTATGTTAGCTCAACGTGGTATGTCAGCATCTACAGTGGGTAGAGATGCTTTGTTCAATGCTATTATAACATCAGCTATGCCACTTGCACAGTCTAATGCACAAGCAATACAAGCTAGTGTAGGACAGCAAAAAGCAATAGAAGCTCAAGAAGCTGAAGCCAATGCTGCAAGAGGACAACAGACAGCACTTGCAAATGCGAGTAACGTTTTTCAACTTAACATGGCTCAGTTTAGTTCTGACCAGCAGATAGCACTTTCTAATAGTAAGTTCTTACAAACTGTAGGTATTACAGATGCTAGTATGGACCAACAAGCTATTATACAAGATGCAGCATTAATGTCTCAGGCTAATTTAACTGAAGCAGACTTTAATCAGCGTACCCAAATACAAAATGCTCAAGCATTCTTACAAATGGATTTAACTAATCTAAGCAATAATCAACAAGCAAATGTATTAAAGGCTCAACAAAATCAACAACGTGTGTTAAGTAATCAATCTGCTCAAAATGCTGCAGCTCAGTTTAATGCTGCTAGTGAAAATCAAACTAATCAGTTTATGACAAATCTTAATGCACAGATGAATCAATATAATGCTTCTCAAATGAATGCCATGAGCCAATTTAATGCTACGCAAGAAAATGCTGCTGCAGCTAGAGATGCACAAAGACAAGCTGATTTAAATAAATTTAATGCTCAGTTAGTTACACAGGTAGATCAGTTTAATTCTCAACAAGACTTTGCAAGGAACCAATGGAACGCACAGAACGCTGCTGCTGTTGAAGCTTCTAATGTTCAATGGAGAAGACAAGCTAATACAATTAACACTGCTGCACAGAATCAAATTAATATGCAGAACGCACAAAATGCTTTTGGTTTAACAACACAGTCTCAAGCTTTGCTATGGCAAGAACTAAGAGACCAAGCTGACTTTGATTTCAGAGCTTTTGAAAATGAAGAAAACAGAAAGGCACAAATTATTGCGACTGCGGTTGCAAATGAAGGTAAGTCTGGACAAGTGTACGATGATTACTTAACTACTTTGGTTAGTAGTTTAGGTAATTCTTTTAGTGGTGGATATACTGCACCATCATATGGTTTCGGAGGAGGAAGATAAAATATGGGAAAATTAAGAAAGATAGGTAGAAAATTAAAAAAAGGAATTAAAAAATTATTTAGTTCTCCGTTAGGCGGTATACTTGGAAGTATGGCAATTAACTTTATGTTTCCGGGAATAGGTAACTTTTTCAAAGGAGCTTTTAAAGGTGCAAAGAGTGCTCTCGGTTTCGGAGATGCTGCAGCTCAAGCTGGTCTTGAAGGTGCAAAATTAACTGCTGAAGTCGGGGCTGAAGCTGGAAAGGTAGCAGCAGGAGCAGCAGATAAGTTGGCTCAGTCTACACTTTCAGAAGGAACTAAAAATATTACAGCTAGTACTTTTAACTCTGCAATAGAAAGTGGAGTTACGCCTATAGATAAAGCTATTAATGTCAACAATGTTCTTGCAGAAGGGGTTAGTACTGGAACAATTAAACCAACTGTTAATAATTCCATTACTCAAACATTAACAGAAACTGCAAACATTGTAGAAAAAGGAGTACCAGATAGTTTGTTTGAAAAAGATTTATTTGCAGATGCTGGGTCAAATTTAGTTGCCGAACAAGGAGCAACATTTGCCCAAGCTGCATCTGACCCTACAAAATTTGCTAGACTCCAAGAAGGTGCTACCTTTGGAGAAAAGGTTGGAAGATTTGCAAGTGACCCAATTGGTTTAACTGCGAAAGGAGCTAAAAATTTAGCAAGTTCTGCTGTCGAAGGAGTAACAAGTGGAGAGTTTGTAGGAGATGTAGCAACAGGAGTTACAAGCTCTTTAATTATGCAAGAAGTAATGGGTGAACCAGAGCAACCGTTTGTCAGCAGAGGTGTTCAACCTAGCTCACCAATGGAAATGGCACAAGGTTCTTACATTCAAGATATTGCACCTTCCTATGCTGCAGCCACAAACACATCCCGTGTTCCATCGTTTCAAGAAATTTCTCAACAAACATTATATGGTACAGGAACTCCACAATACATGTCACAGTTCTATCAACCATTAGCATCACCAACAGTCGCAGGATAATAATATGGCAGTCACAGAAAAATCAATTGAGTTTTTAGGCAACAGTTTAAATGCTGGAAGACCTATACCCGGACAATCTTTAACAAACAGTCCAGACCAACCGTATGCATGGGAACAACCACCACAAACTGTAGACACAAAAGATGCAATGGTTGAAGTATTTGAAGCTTTAACAGAACCAGAAGCATTGCGTAATACTCTTATTGCACTAGATAAAGGTGTTGGTGTTATAGATATTGCTTCTATTACATTATACACAGCCTTTATAGAAGGTAAGTTTAATCCGGATGTTATGCTGTTATTAATGGAGCCGACAATGTATATGGTTATGTCTCTTGCAGAAAAAGCAGATATACAATATACATTAGATTCTGCTGATGGATTTGGTGAGACGGAGTTAAGCGGAGACGAAAAAGTAAAACAATTGCAAGGTGCTGTTAGTACATTAGATGATGTAAGAAAAAAAGCAGTCCAAGATGTAAATCCACAATCAGTTCCAGAAGATATTAAAACAATTATAGAAGACAAAGAAATATCACCAAGTTTATTGTCACAAGTAAAAGACGAAACTTCAAATAGTTTATTAGGAAAACAGGATTAATTATGGCAGATAACAAAATGACAAGTCTATTAGGTAAGCCGGGTCAAAGTTTTGGCGAACTAGCAGGAGCTTATTTATCAGGAACAGGTAAGAAAAAAAACAGAGCACGTAATGTTTTGTTGGGTAGTTTATTTTTTAATGCTGCTGAAGCATCTAGACAATCTAGAGTTGCAGACAGATTGAGGAGTCAAGAAATAGAAAACGCTGCTTTAGAAGCTAAACTTGCTTCTCAGTTTCAAACACAAATGGATTTAATAGAACGAGACCAAGAAATAAAATCTAAAACTAAAGGCGTATATTTTAAACCTCAAGCTGAAGAAGCATTTAATGCTGCACTAGAAAGTGGTAAGTTAGAATCTTTGTTTGGTCCTAATGGTGGATTAGAAAATGGTAATGAGTTAAAAAGAAAATGGATGGCTAGTTGGATTGATGAAAATCCATATGCAGATCATCAAGCACAAATGACAAACATTGATGTTAAAACTGCTCCACGAACTTTAGAAGCTTTTTCAGCCGAAGCAAAGGACTATATGTACAAAAGAGGTAAACAGATTGCATCTCCACAAAATGTTAGTTTGGTACATAAAGCTTTAGGTATGGTAGGTATTGGAAAATCTGATGCTGAATATAATAAAGAAGTTGTAGAATCTAAAAAAGCATTAGATGATAAACAAGCCAAAATTAATCAATTTTATAAATATGATGTTGGTGAAAATCAAAAATCTAAAGTAATTTTAAATGTAGACCAAGAAACAGTTACAGCTTCGTATATTAAAGAAGAGTTTCAAAAAGCTATAGGAAGTGATGTTCCTGAATTAGAACAACAATTCTTACGAGATGTCCGTGCTGATGGAATGACTATGTCAGATTTAAAAGCTAACTTAACAGAATATGCATTAGACACTCGTTCTAAAGAATTTGAAGCTTTAGAAGAAGATTTGAATTTAAAAGTAGCTCGTTCTTATGGTTATGCTACTTATGAACAATTACAAGATGGAGTTGCTGCTGGAGAAGTAAGTGGTGCTGCGGTTAAAAGACTTCGTAATGAAAATAGACTAGCAAGTTTTGGATTAACAAAAGATAAACAAAGTGCAGCTATTGAAGCAGCAGAAGGATGGGTTGAAGTTCTTGCAGAAGATAATCCAGAAAAACAACAAGAACTAATGAATAATTTTTTTGACCAAATTGAAAAATCTCAGTTTATTTCTACAGATGAAAAAATGCTTAGAGATGCTACTGAATCAATTTTTAAAGTTTCACTTAATACTATTCAAGAAGACATAACTAAATTTAGAAGTGGGTTAGACCCTGCAATGGAAAATATTGTTTTTTCTCAAGAATTTTTAGATACCTCACGCACTAAACTTATTGAAGAATTAAATGAGGGAGGACCTCAAGGTAAACAAATATTAGCAGAACTAGAAGCTGTTAATTTTAATATTGCTTCAGACTTAGATGAAGACTCAGTGGCTTATCGAATTTTATCTAACGCATATGGTAAACAATATTTTGGTTTGAGAAGAAAAACAGCCCAAGCTATGGCAACATCTTTTGAAAATAATGCCACATCATTTTTAAGCACAAAACAATTGTTAGGACAACCCAAATTTACAGACTCTTTAAAATTACAAGAAGAACTAAAAGAAGACTTTTTAGATACTCTTTAAACTATAAATATTTTTTATGGCAACTCCCTTAGATAATTTTAGGAATGAATATCCTGATGCTTTCACAAGCTATACCGATGATGAGCTTGTACAATATCTGTATGAAAATGATACAGCTTATAAGGATATGGATTATAATGAATTCAAATCTTTAGCAACTGCTCAAGGTGTTACACCTACTAGACCTAAACCCTCACAAATTAAAAAGACTGGATTAGCCAGAGCTGCTCAACTGTATACAACAGAACCTAGAAGAGTTGCAGCAGGTATATCTGAATCTTTAATAGGTGGTACTGCTGAGTTAGTTGAGTTTGCGTCTGAGTTAGCTTTAGGTCGACCATTAGCAAAAGAAACTAAACAGGCTAAACGAGACAACATTAGTAATGTTTTACAGTCTATGTATGGTCAAGATATTTTTACAGAAACAAAAGATGATGACGGTATAAAATATTTAACAGCTAAAAATCAAACAGAAACAACAGCAGGTACTGCAGCAGAAGTAGTTGGTTCAATTGCTGCATCTTTTATTGGTGGTAAAAAAGGTATTATTGAACCCCTAACAAAACGAGTTTTAAAAGACCCTAAAGATATTTCTAAAAAAGCACAAAGCTTTCGTAAAGGTGCTATAAATTTAGGATCAGCAGAACTTTCTACACAAACTATTTTAACTCCAGAAGAAGCCAGTTTATCTTTAATGCTTGGTAAACATGTTGATGATGATTCGTTGTTAGGCAGCGTATTTGAAATGCTAGAAGCCAGTGATGATAAAACAGAGCTTGAACAAAGACTAGGAGTTTTAGTTGAAGGTGGTTTAATTTCTGGTGGTATTGGTCTTGTTTTTAGTGCACCTACAATTATTAGATATTTAAGAGGTGTTAAAGAAAAAGGACCCGAAGCTGTAGATGCTTTTAAAAATACAGCAACTAAAACACGTGAAGAAACTAAACCGGCTCCAACACAAGAACCAAACAAAGATGTTATAAAAGAATTAACATACGCAGACGACACTACATTTACAGGTTTGTTATTAAATAGAACTCAAAGATTTTGGAAAACTATAACAACAAGTAGAGGTCTGTATACTCCTGAGATGCATACAATTAAAATGAATGCAGATCAAGAAGTATTAGCATGGACTGCACGAGCAGAAGATTTGAGTAACAAATTAAGTGTAGCTATTAGAGACTTAGCAGACGACTTTAAACCTACTGAAGAAAACTTAAATACGTTATTTGATAATTATATAAATCAAAGAACAATTAAAAAAGTTACAGGTACAACAACTGTTAATGGTAAAGAGGTGAAGACTACTGTAAATAAAAAAGTAGCTTTACAAGATTTACCAGAACAATTAAGACCAGTGGCAGAAGAAATAAGAACTACCATTGATGAATTGAGTGAGATGTTGTTACAAAGCAAAAGTATTCCACCTGAAATTAAAAAAGAAATAATGAGTAACATAGGTAGATATACTAGAAAAACTTATGATCTTTTTGACAATCCTAATTATAGACCTTCACAAGAAGTATATGATCGTGCTGTTGCATATGTTGCTAAACAAATAAGAAAAAATGAACCATCTGCATATGGTCAGTCTGATAAACAGATTCTTGAAGTTGCCAAATCCCGTATTGATAAGTTTATGGGAATTGGTATGAAAGATAAAGTATATAAACACTTTAATGAAATGTTAGGTGCACCTCAAGCTAAAAAAATATTTGCTGAAAGACAAAGTATTGCAAAACCTTTACGTGATTTATTTGGTGAAAACAAAGATACCCCAACTTCAGTATTTAGAACTATAGAAAAAATGGCAAGTTTTTATCATCAAACAAAAATGCACGATGATTTTTTACAAGCTGGTAAAGGTAAATATTTCTTTAGAGAAAAAGGTAAGTATTCTCAGCTTCCGGAAGGAGCTGATAAAAGATTTTTAACTGGAAAAATTAAAGGTCAGCAGTATCACACATTAGATGGTTGGCTAACAACTCCTGAAATTGCAACACTTTTTAAAAGTATTGGAGAGTTGTCTACAGAAACAAATGGAATATTTAGACTGTACTTTGGTTTAAAAGGTAATGCTCAAGCTGCTGCAACAGTTGGAAGTTGGTACACCCACATAAGAAACACAATAGGTGGTGGAATTATTATGGCTAGAAATGGAATGAATCCTTTTTCTAGCGATACTAGAGATGCGTTTACAGTTTTACAAAATAGATTTAAGAACGCTAAAAATCAAGAAGGCGAACTAAATAAAATGTATGAAGAGTTTTTACGTTTAGGTTTAGTTAATCAAAGTGTTCGGGTTGGAGATTTTAAAGCTCTTATAAATGATGCTGTAAAAATTACACCCCAAAATGTAGTCACTAATCAAAAGTGGTATGTACAAGGATTACAGAATGCAAAAACAAAAGCACTATCACCTTTAAAGTTTGCTGAAAAGTTATATACTGCTGAAGATGATATCTGGAGAATTGCAGGATTTCACAAAGAACTTAAAGTTTTAAAAGAAGCAAACGAGTTAATGCCTGTTAATCAAAAGAAACCTGAAGCCTTGATGAGACAAGAAGCTGCTCAAATTATTCGTAATACTATGCCTACGTATTCGTTGGTTCCTCCTGCAGCGAAAGCATTAAGACAACTGCCTGTTGGTAATTTCTTCTCGTTCCACGCTGAACAGTTTAGGAACATGTATTACTCTACGATTCAAGCACGTAAAGAAATATTTTCTGGTAATGAAATTCTTGAAGCACGTGGATATAAAAGACTTGCGGGTGTAACATCAGTAGGAGCAGCCGGAGGTGTTGGCTTAGAAGAAGCAACCAAGTTTGCATATGGTGTTACTACAGAAGAACACGAAGCTGTCAAGGCATTAGCTTTACCAGAATGGGCAAAAGGAAGTAACTTAGCTTACGGTAGAAATCCTATTACAGGTGAACTTTATTATTCTGATTTACAGTTTGTAGACCCAACAGCTCCTGTTGTTAATATGATTAGATCAAGTTTAGATGAGTTGCTTAATCCAAGCATACCAGATGAAGCATTTGCATCACGTATGTTGTCGGCTACTTCAGAAGGAGTCATGTCATTTTTAAAACCTTTTGTATCAGAAACTCTTTTAACAGAAGCTTTAGTAGATAGTTTTTCAGCAGCCATAAGAGGAGATGCTTCTGCTGGAAGAAAGATTGATGGGTATGAAGTAGACGGTGGTATTGAAAACATGCTACCAATTTTTATGCATATCTTTGAAACCCAAATACCAGCTACTTTAAAACAACTAGACCCTACAGGAACAATTGGACCAGACAAACTAGGAAATCAAATATATAAACAAATAACTGAAAATAATCCACGAACTCAATATGGAGATGATTTAAGCATTGGAACAGAGTTAATGGTAAACGCTACAGGATTACGTTTTAATTCTTTAGACAGAGATTCTTTAAAAACTGCATTAGGTTTTAAAATGAAAGAATTAAATCGTGCACATACGACAGCTATAACAAACATTCAAAGCAGTGTAGAGGTTGGTAAATCTTACCAAGATGTATTAGATGCTTACAAAGATCAAAACAATAAATACTATAAAAAATATGTAGCAGGACAAAGAGCTATTGAAGCTGCTAAAACTTTTAAAATTAAAGGTTTTGAAATTGGTGAAGTGCTAAACGATAATTTATCTAATTTTGATAAGACAGAAAGATTAATATTAAATAAAACTATCAATTCTTTTCAACCCGTTGACCTTAGTGATAACTTTATAAATCAAGTTCTTAAAACTAACTCTCCAAAGGGTATGTCATTTAAAAAGTTTATAAGAGAGTATAATAAAATTTCTATACAATTTAACATGCTTCCTATTTTGGTTATACCAGAAGAAGAAAGAGTAGGTAAAGCTTCAGGTGGATTGATAGAAGGAAAAGATGATGTTCCTTTTACCAAAGAAGACCCGGCTGATAGAATTAATCCTTTAACAGGAGAACCTTATTCTGAAGATAGAGAGCCTTTTGCGGTTGGTGGCTTTATAAAATCTGTACTAAGTGCGGTTGATGCCAACAAAGTAAAAAAAATAAAAGACATCCCAGAAGCTAAACCAGTAGACACTAGACCTGAAGCATACAGGTTATTAGATTTAGATGATGATGCTGTTGACACTTGGAAGAACGACAGAAAAAGAGAAGTAGATTTAAAAGAAGCAGACACAGGTCTACCCCAAAAAAGAAAACAAGTGGATGAAGTATTATACGCTGCAAAAGATTTACAAAATGGTGCAATAGATGTGTTTGAATACAGAGATGTTGTAGAAAAGTTTATGCCTGTTGTACCTTTTGAAAAAGTACCACGTATAACTCCTATAAAAGAAATTGCACAAGCTTTAAAATCTGACCAAGTTAAAAAAGGAATTGTTGGTTTGAATAAAACTTTTAAAGAAGGAGATAATTTGTCTCTTCGTTTAGATATCCCAGCATATGATAACTATGACTCTTGGATAGTAACTATACACGATGGTACAAAAAGATCAGGGTCTCCACTTGCATATGCTCAAACAGGATGGATAAAAAATGTAGAGTTTAAAACTGTACCTACTGCTGCTTTTAGTATTGCTACAAAGAAAAGTCCTAAAGGAACTATTGCACGTATGCATGGTAATTGGAAAGAACATACCCCAGAACAAGCACATGCATTTGTGACAGAAAAACTTAAATCTAAAGAGTGGACACAGGTTGGTATGAACCCATATAGATACAGTTATTTTTATGATAAAGCAGATCAAATGCCAGTTGTAGCTGCTGATGAAGTTATACAAGTTGGTCCGTTGGTTATTGCTAAGAATGTTACAAAGGCTTCACCAGATGATGAAATGTTTATGGCATTCTCTAAAAAAGATAACAAACGATTTAAGTTCGCAGCCGGTGGTTCAATAGATGCAATACCTGAAGAAGAAATTATTTACAAAATGGTTGATGGAGATGATGAATGAATATAGAACAATGTAAAGCTGAAATCAAACGACACGAAGGTGAAGTCTTAGAAATATATAAAGATAGTCTAGGATATAAAACTCTAGGAGTTGGACACCTTTGTCAACCTAACGACCCTGAATATGATTGGGAAGTAGGTACACCTGTATCTCAAGAGGTTGTAGATAGATACTACACCATAGACTTTGATAGACATTATGCAGAAGCTATACATGTGTTTGGTGATAAAGAAGAA
>Ga0181389_1001203_pt1 | contig 10262 bp, 11 predicted proteins | sample 12SPOviralmetaG_FD_130121 | JGI IMG/M metagenome (GOLD analysis project Ga0181389, IMG submission 130121) | Marine viral communities from the oligotrophic San Pedro Time Series (SPOT) site, San Pedro Channel, CA, USA - 12 SPOT_SRF_2010-06-29 | ecosystem: Environmental > Aquatic > Marine > Strait...
AAAAACAATAAAGATGGAAAATCTTAAACAACGAGAACAGTATCTCGGTAATCCTAATTTAAAGAAAGCATTTACTACTTCAGAATTTACTGAAGAGCAGATTGTTGAATTACAGAAATGTATCAACGATCCTAAATACTTTATTCTTAACTTCATAAACATTGTAACCATTGACAAAGGTCTTGTACCATTTAAAATGTATAAGTTTCAAGAAAAGATGGTAGATACTTTTCACAATAATAGATTTACAATTTGTAAACTACCAAGACAGTCTGGTAAATCAACAATCATTATTGCATATCTATTACATTATGTTTTGTTTAATGAAAATAAAAATGTTGCTATTCTTGCCAACAAATCATCTACTGCTCGTGATCTATTAGGTCGTTTACAACTTGCATACGAACATCTACCTAAATGGATGCAACAAGGCGTAATGAATTGGAACAAAGGTTCTTTAGAATTAGAAAATGGTTCTAAGATTGTTGCAGCTGCAACATCATCATCTGCTATTCGTGGTGGTTCTTTTAATATAATATTCTTAGATGAGTTCGCATATATTCCTAACAATATTGCTGATGAATTTTTTAGTTCAGTTTATCCTACAATTTCTTCTGGTAAGTCATCAAAGATTATGATGGTTTCTACACCACACGGAATGAATATGTTTTATAAAATATGGACTGACGCTATAAACAAAAACAATACATACATTCCTATTGAAGTATCTTGGCGAGAAGTACCTGGTCGAGATGAAAAATGGAAAGAAGAGACAATTAAGAATACAAGTGAACAACAATTTCAAACCGAGTTTGAGTGTGAATTCTTAGGTTCAGTTAATACTCTTATCAATGCTACAAAATTAAAAGCATTGGCCCATGTAGACCCACAGCGAAGTAATGATATTGATGTATTTGAAATGCCGAAACAAAATCATACATACGCCTGTACGGTTGATGTATCGAGAGGTACTAACAATGACTATTCTGCCTTTGTTATATTTGATGTATCACAAATGCCATATAAAATGGTTGCCAAGTATAGAAGTAATGAAATCAAACCTGTTGTTTTTCCAAACATAATAGATTCAATATGTAGAAAATATAATTATGCATATGTATTGATTGAGACAAATGATTTAGGTCAACAAGTGGCAGACGCCATGCAATTTGAATGTGAGTATGATAATATGTTAATGTGTACTCAAAAAGGTAGATCAGGTCAAATACTAGGAGGTGGATTTAGTGGTAGAGGTTCTTCACTAGGTCTTAGAATGACTAAGGCTGCAAAAAGAGTAGGGTGTTCCAACTTAAAATCTCTTCTAGAAGGCGATAAACTTCTAGTACAAGACTTTGATACGATTGCTGAACTGTCAACTTTCATATCTAGAGGCAAATCTTGGGAGGCTGAAGAGGGATGTAATGACGATTTAGTTATGTGTCTAGTTATATTCTCTTGGCTTGCGAACCAGGCGTACTTTAAAGAGTTAACTGACAATGATATGAGAAATGCTCTCTTTGCTGAGCAACAAAATGCGTTGGAACAAGATATGGCCCCATTCGGGTTTATGGATGACGGGTTAAATGAGAACGAAACTGAAACAGACGAATACGGTGATGTCTGGTCACCTGTGAATATCGTAAGGTAATTGATACTTATAAATAGTTTCAAGGGTTGAATAAAAGTAAGGGTAAACTAACTTAGGAGAATAAACTATGGCATTTCAATTATCACCAGGTGTTCTCGTACAAGAAACAGACTTAACAAATATAGTACCTGCTGTCGCTACTTCAATAGGGGCAATGGTTATTATATCTGAAAAAGGTCCAGTAGATGAAATCGTCACGGTGTCATCTGAAAAAGAATTAGTAGAACAGTTTGGTCAACCAAACGGAAATACTTTTGAGTATTTTTATACAGCTGCTAACTTCTTACAGTACGCAAACACTTTGAGAATAGTAAGAGCTACAACAGGCATGGTTAATGCTTGTGTATCTGGTACTGCTATTCTAATAAAAAATACAAATGATTATTTGCAAAATTCCGCTGATGGTTCTCAAAATGTTGGAGCTTGGGCTGCAAGAACTGCTGGTACTTGGGGTAATTCCATTCAAGTATCTATGTGTACAAATTCAAACGCTTATACATCTGCTGCTACTTCACTAGTAAATAACGGATCGGGTCTCGCTGTTGGCGCTACTACGGTTGCTGTTGATACTGGTTCAGAATTCGTAGTTGGTGATGTGATTGAGTTTGGAGACGCAAGTGTCGTTCCTGCTGCTGCTGGAGCACCATCTGGAGAATATTACGAAATTACTGCAATATCATCAAACGACTTAACTATTAAAAGAAGAACACCAGGCGGCGGAACAGGATTAAAACACGCTGTCGTGGATAACGCAAAAATCAAAAGATACTGGAAACATTTCGATCTAGTTGATGGCGCACCAGGAACAACTTCGGATGTTTCTAATCATGGCGGATCAAATGACGAAATGCATATCGTTATATCAGACGAAGATGGAGGTATTTCAGGTACTGCTGGCACAATCTTAGAAATATACGAAGGAGTTTCACAGGCTTCTGACGCTAAGAATGAGCAAGGTGGAACTAATTACTATGTAGATGTTATCTATAACCAATCAGAATATGTGTATTGGATGGATCATCAAACTACATTAAACCCTGGATCTTCAGGAATTGGTTCAACTAAACAGTCTAAAACTTTTGACAATGTGGGATCTTCCGCAACTGCTCTGTTCAATGATTCACTAGGAAGTGGTACTGACGACTTTGTTGTTACCAATGGTGAAATACAAACTGCATATGATAAATTCAAAGATGGCGAAACTGTTGACATTAACTTATTGTTAACGGGACCTTCAGATACTACTGGTGATACTACCGGTGTTACCAAGGCTACTGCTGTTATTGATGTTGCAGAATTCAGAAAAGACTGTGTTGCATTTATCTCACCTCCAAAAGAGGCTTCGGTAGATCAACAAGACCCAATCGTACAAACTGTAAAAGTAAAAGAATTTGCTGACGCTCTTTCTTCTACTTCTTATGCTTCGATTGATAGTGGTCACAAATACCAATATGACAAATACAATGATGTTTACAGATATGTTCCATTGAACGGAGATATCGCTGGCTTATGTGCTAGAACTGACAATGTTGCAGACGCATGGTTCTCACCAGGCGGACTCAATAGAGGTCAAATTCGTGGTGCTGTTAAACTTGCATTTAGTCCTAACAAATCTCAAAGAGATGAGTTGTACCGTGCAAGAGTTAATCCAGTGGTAACATTCCCTGGTCAAGGTACTGTACTGTTTGGCGATAAAACTGCATTGGCAAAACCAAGTGCGTTTGATCGTATCAATGTACGAAGATTGTTTATCGTATTAGAGAAAGCAATTTCTACTGCTTCTAAATTCCAACTATTTGAGTTCAATGACGAATTCACTAGAGCACAATTTAGAAATCTCGTAGAACCTTTCCTAAGAGATGTACAAGGTCGTAGAGGTTTAACAGACTTTAAAGTAGTCTGTGATGACACAAACAATACTGGCGATGTTATTGATCGTAATGAGTTTAGGGCTGATATCTTTATCAAACCTAACAGATCAATTAACTTCATAACATTAAACTTTATTGCAACAAGATCAGGCGTGTCCTTTTCTGAAGTTGCAGGTGCTTAACCTAGAGGGAGGAGAATACAATGCCTAATATAAATGACTTTAAATCTCGTCTCGCTGGAGGCGGTGCAAGAGCCAATCAGTTTAAGGTAACATTACCTTTTCCTGGATATTCAGTTGTTGGTGGTGAAACACAACAAATGGCTTTCTTATGTAAGGCTGCTCAACTTCCCGGTTCTACCGTGGGAGAAGTTGCAGTACCTTTCAGAGGAAGAAATCTGTATATTTCAGGTGAGAGAGAATTTGAACCTTGGACTATAACCATACTAAACGATACAGACTTCTTAATCAGAAATGGTTTAGAAAGATGGATGAATGGTATGAATAATATGAGTGATAACGAAGGCTTATCTAACCCAGTTGATTATCAAGTTGACGCTTTTATAGATCAATTAGATAGAAATGGGTCTAAACTAAAGTCCTATACATTCCGAGGAATGTTCCCGACTAGTTTATCGGCAATAGATGTCGCTTATGATACGAATAATGCTGTGGAAGAATTCCAGTGTACATTCAGATATCAATACTTTGAGACTGATACTACTACTTAATTTATCGTATAAATATAAGTAGAACTTAATTATGAAAAGGAATACAAATGGCTGAATTATTTGGTTTTCAAATAACACGAGCTAATCAAAAAGCTAAGGATGGTGGAACTCCACAAAGTTTCACCGTCCCTACAGCTGATGATGGCACTACTACCGTATCGGCTGGTGGTTACTTTGGATCATACCTCGATATGGAGGGTGGTGCAAAGAACGAAGAAGAACTAATCAGACGATATAGAGAAATTGCAATCTATCCTGAAGTTGATACTGCTATTGATGACATAGTAAATGAAGCAATAGTGGCAGACGAAAGAGATCAAGCGGTTTCTTTGTCTATGGATAATCTACAATTATCAAGTAAAATTAAAAATAAAATTAGAGATGAGTTTGACGAAATTCTTAAACTATTAATGTTTGATGAAAAAGGTCACGATATTTTTAAGAGATGGTACATAGACGGAAGAGTTTATTATCATAAAGTAATTAACCCAGAACAACCTAGGTTAGGGCTTACAGAATTAAGATACATTGACCCTAGAAAGATTCGTAAAGTTAGAGAGATACAAAAGAAAAAATCTACAAAAGGTATCGAAATGACAACCGCTGTAGAAGAATGGTATGTCTATAACGAAAAAGGTATGACTTCACCTAACTCTAATATGGGTGTGAAGATTGCGCCAGACGCCATATCATACTGTACTTCTGGTGTAATTGACCAGAATAAAAATGTAGTATTAAGTTATCTACATAAGGCAATCAAACCTGTCAATCAGTTAAGAATGATTGAGGATGCGGTAGTAATTTATCGTATCGTAAGGGCGCCTGAAAGAAGAATATTTTATATTGATGTTGGTAATTTGCCTAAAGTTAAGGCAGAACAATATCTAAAAGATGTCATGGCAAGATATAGAAATAAACTTGTCTATGACGCCTCGACAGGAGAAATGCGAGATGACAGAAAACATATGTCTATGCTCGAGGACTTCTGGCTGCCTAGGAGAGAAGGCGGTAGAGGTACAGAAATATCTACTCTACCTGGTGGACAAAATCTTGGTGAGATTAATGATGTTCAATACTTCCAGAAGAGAGTATATAAATCACTCCATGTTCCGGTTTCAAGACTAGAACAGGATCAAGGTTTCAGTATTGGTAAAACTGCTGAAATTACAAGAGACGAAGTAAAGTTTTCTAAATTTGTACAAAGATTAAGAAAACGCTTTACTGGATTATTCCACGACTTATTGAAAACACAATTAGTCTTAAAAGGTATAATCACAATAGAAGATTGGGATGCTATTAAATCCCATATGCAATACGATTTCTTACAAGATGGACACTTTGCAGAATTAAAAAATGCCGAGATACTAAGAGAAAGATTAATGCTTGCGAATGAGGTTACACCTTATGTTGGTAAATATTTTTCAGTAGAGTATTTAAGAAAGAATGTGTTAAGACAAACAGATGAAGAAATCGAAGATATTAACCGTCAGATCGCTAAAGAAGTTCAAGGTGGTATCATTTCTGATCCAATTGATGACTTAGAAGTACCTGACATAGAAGGAGAAAATGATGAGTGAGGAACAAACACAGGATAATAATCCTGAAGTAAACCATGTTAAAGATATGATAGATTCTCTATCTAACGGAGATAATATAGGTGCTGAAAAATCGTTTAAAGATGGACTTGCAGGTAAAATATCTGCAGCTCTAGACACTTCAAGACAAGATGTTGCTGCTGCTTGGTTAAATGAACCACAACCAGAACCCGAAGTACCTGAAGATGTAACCGATGCTGTGCCTAGTGATCCTAAACCTGAAGTTGCAGAGCCTAGTGCTGACATACTACCAGATGAAACGGTTTAGTGAATACAAAAAAGATTTAATTGGGGAATCGTCTAAGGTTTATAAGGCGTTATCCCCAAAAATGAAGAAAGCAGTAGATGAATTGTTTAAATCTGCTGACAAATTAGATCAAATGGATACACTAATTCCTAAGATCGCAAAGAAATACGGCGTAAAAGTTTCTAGTATCATGGCTTATTTGGATAAAGAAACTCTTAGATAGTATAAATAGTTAACAGGAGAGAATTATGGCATTCGCAACAAAAACATTAAGAGACGACAATATACCTACGGGTGCTGGTTCTGCTGGCGGCTTAGTCGTTATTCGTTTAGATCACTCGGCAGATAGTGCAACTTCGGCTGCTCTTGACGCAAGTGCTTTATCAGGACACGCTAACGGCGCAAAATTAAGTATTGTAAAAATACATCACGCCCTTGCTGGTTCAGTATTAATAGAATTTAAAGGTGCGTCAGCTGATACAACAGCAATCAGATTAACAGGTACAGGCACATATGCAGGACCTGCTATTGCTAATGACGCCACAAACACAACAGCAACATCAGGTGATTTAGAAACAGTTGGTGCTTCGGCAACAGGTTATATTATATTAGAACTAAGAAAAGATAAAAACTTCACAGCATAAGGGGATAACAAATGAATAGTGAATACAAAAATATTTCAAGAAGTTTAGCTGAGTCTGCTGCTTCAGTACTTAAAGGTGAAACTTTAAATGAATTAACAGACGCTCAGAAAAAACTTCCTGCAGGATTGCAGAAAGCAATCGCTAAAAAAGACGGCGACAAAAAAGATGACGATAAGAAAGAAGAATTATCGCCAGCACAAAAAAAAATGGATAAAAACGATAACGGTAAAATTGACGGAGAAGATTTAGCAAAATTAAGAGCTAAAAAAGAAGAGTTAGAACTTGTTATTGCAGAATTAGAAAGTAAAACAGACGGAGCTGTGTAAATGAATAGAGCTCTTGCTGAAAATAAACTTATTGGTCCTGTAAAAGACCATCTTGATAAACTAGGTTTAAAACAAGAAGGTGATGTAGTTTATTATAGAGATGGTAAATATTATGGTTATGTTGAAAAAGTTGATAATGAACCTATGCTATATAAAGTAATGGGTATGGACAATAAAGAGTTTTTATCTACTGCTGTTAGTGGTTGGCAATTAGGATATTAAAATGGCCGATACGGTAACAAGTCAAACTATTGCTGATGTAAGTGGTCAAAAAACTTCAATGAAGTTTACTAACTTATCAGATGGTAGTGGAGAGACTTTAGTTAAAAAGATGGACGCTTCGGCATTAACTTATATGACCGAGGACGCAACGAAGAAAATATCTAAGTTGAATTGGTCTATCAATACACAGGACCCAAAAGGTGCTGTAGAAATATTATGGGCAGGTAGCGGTGCTACAAGTGCAAACTCAACAGCAGTTGTTTTAACTGGGCAAGGTGTCTGGGATTTAAGAACTGATGGTAATGAGATTGCAAATAATGCCACATTAGAAGCAAGTACTTCACCCGCTGGTGATGTACTGTTTAGTACAAGAAATTTTAACAACGGTGATAGTTATACTATCATAGTAGAGGTAAGATAAATGAAACTGATTACAGAAACTACTGAAAATATCGAAGTCTTAACTGAAGCAAGAGAAAACGGTTCAGGTAAAGATTACAAAATTCGTGGTATCTTTCTACAAGGTGACATTAAAAATCGTAATGGTAGAGTTTATCCAGTAGATGTATTATCTAAAGAAGTGGGTAGATACAACAAAGAATTCGTAGAAAAGAAAAGAGCTTTCGGTGAGTTAGGACATCCTGACGGACCGACTGTGAATCTCGAAAGAGTTTCACATATGATTACTAGTTTAAAATCCGAAGGAAGAAATTTTATCGGTGAGGCTAAGATCATGGATACACCTTACGGCAAAATCGTCAAGAATTTAATTGACGAAGGTGCTCAGTTAGGGGTATCATCTAGAGGTATGGGGTCAATGAAACAAGTTAATGGCAAAAATGTTATTAACAATGACTTCTATCTCGCAACGGCAGCTGATATAGTTGCAGACCCATCGGCGCCTGACGCTTTCGTTGAAGGCATAATGGAAGGCAAAGAATGGGTATGGGACAATGGAGTACTGAAAAGTATGGAAATTGAAAAATATAAACAAGTAATAGAGAGCACTCAAAGACGAGAACTCGCTGAAGTAAAAGCGAGAGTTTTCAAAGACTTTTTATCTAAAGTTTAGATTGTTGCGTATTTACGCGGACTGTAAATCCTAGGGTTTATAAATAGTTTTATTACAATTTAAATTTGCAAATGTAAATTAATAAGGAGAGACCCTATGTCTGATACTGAAATACAAGAAGTAGAGACGGTAGAAACAGAAATTCAAGAGGATGCTAACGCACCTAAAAAGAATGCTGTACCTGCTGAAAAATCTCCACTTTCTAACGAAGCTGAAGACCTTGGTGCTGCTGTTGTCAAACCTGACGACTCACGCAAAGGACCATCTGACGCTGGTAATAAATCGAAAAAGGTAGAAGATCAGGTCAATAAAGACGCTAATGACGGTAGTAACCCTGCAGGTCAAGGCGATTTTAAACCCGGTAAGAGTTTAAAAGAAGAAGAAGTTGAATCAGATGACGAAGTTGTCGCTGAAGATACGGAAGCTGAAGATGTTATTGATCTATCTAAAGATGTTGAGGCTCTAGTTTCTGCTGACGCTGACTTGTCTGAAGAATTTAAAGAGAAGGCTGCGACTATTTTTGAAACTGCTGTCAAAACACGCCTTGCAGAAAAAGGAAAAGAAATCCAAGCGAAAGCGGATAAAGAAGTAGAAGAAAAAGTTTCTGCTGTCAAAGAAGAGTTAGTTGAAAAAGTTGATTCATACTTGAACTATGTAGTTGAAGAGTGGATTAAAGACAACAAACTTGCTATTGATAAAGGTATCCGTTCAGAAATCGCTGAAGATTTTATTTCTGGACTAAAGACTTTATTCAAAGAACATTATATTGATGTTCCTGAAGAAAAATATGATGTCTTGGAAGCTATGGCTCAAGAAAAAGAAGAATTAGAGAAAAAATTAAATGAAGAGATTGAAAAGAATGTTGAACTTTCTAAATCAAACTCGTCATTCTCTAAAGAAAAAATCTTTTCTGAAGCCTCTACTGGACTCGCTGATACTGAAGCTGAAAAGCTAAAAGATTTGGCTGAGAACATAGAATTCAAAGACGAAAAAGATTTTAGTAAGAAATTAGATACTATTAAAGAATCTTATTTCCCTAAAGTAAATAGTGAACCAATGGCTTCGAAAGAAGATGTTGATTCCGTGGTCGGTGACGCCAATCTAACGACTGGTAGTAATGAAGCTATGGCTGCTTACACCGCCGCAATTTCTAATACGCTTACTAAAGTTAAAATTTAGTAAGATAATAAATTGTTAATTAACAAGGAGAGAAACAATGTTTCAAACTGAAAACTTACAAGAAAAATGGCAGCCCGTTCTTGAGCATCCTGAATTAGGAGAAATTAAGGATACTTATAGAAGAGCTGTTACCACAGTTGTATTAGAGAACCAAGAAAAAGCGATGAGAGAAGATAACCTAATGGAGGCAGCGCCTACCAACAATGTTTCAGCTGGAAACATCGGTGGTGGTGTTAATGCTGGTTGGGATCCAATCTTAATATCACTTGTTCGTAGGGCTCTACCTAATATGATTGCTTACGATATCTGTGGCGTTCAGCCGATGACTGGTCCAACTGGACTAATCTTCGCTATGCGTTCTAGGTATACATCACAATCTGGCGATGAGGCTTTATTTAATGAAGCTGATACAGACCACGCTGCGAATGACGCTGCTGGAGATTTAAATACTCCAGGAACTGGTTTTGCTGCGACTAACCCCGCTGCTCTTAATGACTCACCTGCAGGTACTTACTCTACTGGAGTTGGTATGTCTACTGCACAGGCTGAGGCACTTGGAGACGCTGCTGCAAACGCATTTGCTGAAATGGCGTTCTCAATCGATAAAGTAACCGTGACTGCTAAGTCTCGTGCTTTAAAGGCTGAGTACACAATGGAACTTGCTCAAGACTTAAAAGCAATCCATGGTCTAGACGCTGAAACAGAACTTGCAAACATTTTATCTACTG
>Ga0181389_1001207_pt1 | contig 10239 bp, 13 predicted proteins | sample 12SPOviralmetaG_FD_130121 | JGI IMG/M metagenome (GOLD analysis project Ga0181389, IMG submission 130121) | Marine viral communities from the oligotrophic San Pedro Time Series (SPOT) site, San Pedro Channel, CA, USA - 12 SPOT_SRF_2010-06-29 | ecosystem: Environmental > Aquatic > Marine > Strait...
CGTGATCAGTAGGTCCAGTACCTCTCCACTCACGACTTTTAGTTTTTCGAGCACATTTGCAGCATCCAGTATATTGATATCACATTGCAAGGATCCTGCATAGAGACTCTCTCTTATACTGATTTGCCCTACCAGGTCTGTTATATCTCGCACTTCTCCATTACTGGCAGTGATTATTACCTCTGCCAAGTCATATGATGATGGTACTAATGCCTCAGAACCATTGGCCAGCTTACTATTGACTCTACTCATTGTTGATTATCGCCTCATACTTGTCTGCGAACTGTGTTATATACTTAGGATCTATCACTCTTATCTTTGATCTTGCCTCATTTGTATCGAATAGATATGCTCTATTGGTTCTAAACGATATTTGACTGGTCGGCTCTCCTCCAGATATGAATATTCCGTTCGATACAACTCTCTTCTCATCCGGATTATGGTAATGTAGGAATGGTTGTACCTCATTTCCATTACTATCAGTATATTCTATGGTGTCTTCTGCTCCTGCGGCAGGTCTGTAGTAAGAATGCGGCGCATCCAGGTACTTATATACGTCATATGTGTTCACACTATCTTCTGATTTGTTACCTGTTACCCCTTCTGTTGCATTTTGAGGGCCTGGTTTACTGTTACCAATGAATGTTCCTACTACATCTTGCAAGACTAATTGATTCATATCCGCATTCTTTTTGATTAACGTGCCGGTTGCCCCACTGTTTGTACCTGTTATAGTCTCTCCTAGCTCGAATCTACCTGATAGACTGTTTTCTTGAGCAAGTATAACACCTATATCGCCGCTTTCTTTTATACTTGGGTTGGTCGTGATTACAGTTCCGGCGAATTCCTCATCCATATACTTGTGTAGCTTCTCTTGGCTCATTGGCCAGGCAGCAAGACCATCATGTAGGAAGTCATTTACGATGAAGAAGGTCCAGTAATACTGTGTTGTGCCATATAGGCGTTGTGATACGATGTCTGGTCTCTCACCATTCTTGACATTATAGAATGCATATGCGTTAAGATCATCAAGATATGCATCTAATGGGCGAGCTGCCCTATAGATATTGACCACCTTTTGCAAGATGCCATTACGATCGAAGTCGTAATCAAGCTTTGGAAACTGTCTGAAGTAACTCATATTATTCTCCTCCTAGGACTTCTGCCCCTCTATCGATTGCAGTATTAGATAGATCGGCAGTATATGCGGCTGCTTCTCCAGGGGTATCTGCAGTTGCACCAACCACGTGGCCTGCATCGTCGTAACCATCCTTATATACAAGATCTTCGCCGTATAGGTCATCTCTTGTGATTGCACGTACCTCTTGGAAGGTCATTGATATGTCTATTTCTGTTGGCGCTGCACCTAATACACCATCATTTTCATGGAATGCATTGCCTGTTGCGTTATAGTTTGCGGCCATTGTAGTAAGATATGTATCAATAATACGTGGCATATACTTATTTGGTTGACCACCTGACATGAATTGAATACGAAACGTCGGTGGATACTCTAATGAACCAGTACCTCTCTCCTTTGGATACATGTATTTGCGAAATGCATTCTCTATCTTATGGGCAGTCAATGACTCTTCTTTTGATGTTGGTACAAGCTTAAATGCAAATTCGAATGATCTTACATTGACTCCTTCGAAGGTTGTGGCAGTATATGGATTGACGACAAGGCCTGATTTGAGCTCGAATGCAGTTGCAAGACCACCGGAGATACCGCCTCCTGCCTTGAATTTGCTTGTGAGCTTTGCAACCAGGTCAGATCCAGTCTTTGATTTTGTACCGCCGGTGCCTGCTCTACCACCAAGTCTTTTATCCTGTGCAATAGAACCAATTGAACCAAGCTCTGAACTACCATAATTCATACTATCGCTTGATGCCATACCTATTGGTATAAACAGATGGATGTCTGTGAATTCGCCTACTTCACCCCTTGCCATTGAAAATGAGACATGAGGAAAGCCTTGTTCAGACACTTTTGACCTCAGAGTCTCAGGGAATGTTAAAATTGTGTGTGACATATGCCTTTTTACCTTTATAAATAGTAATACATTTAATAACTATAGATCTATTTATATGGCTTACAAGGGCAAATACACAGTAAAGAACAAAAAGAAATACGCAGGTGATCCTACGAAGGTGACATATCGGTCATTATGGGAGCGCAATGCATTCCGTTGGGCAGAGTCTAATCCACAGGTACGTGCATGGAACAGCGAAGAGATTGTTGTACCATATAAGTGCAAGACAGACAATAAGCTGCATAGGTATTTCGTTGATATGCTTATTGAAATGACAAATGGCGAGGTTATCCTGGTTGAGATTAAGCCAAAAAAGCAAACAACTCCTCCAAAGGCTGCACGTAAGACCAAGAAGCATTTAAATGAGGTAACCACATACATCAAGAATACATCTAAATGGAATGCTGCACAACAATTTGCAGCGCATAAGGGATGGAAGTTTCAAATATGGACTGAAGATACTTTACGCAATTTAGGCATCAAAGTGTTGAAAGGATAGTATAAATAGTATCATGGCAAGTTTATTCGACACATTACAAGCACAAGCATTTAGGGCTGGAGTTGCTCCTCGTACGAAGGATGCTCAGCAATGGTTTCAGCGTAACGTCAAGAAGTTAGGTGATGTGAATCGCCGAAGCTTACTCAAGGACGATGCATTAGATGTAACCACTAAGCCAAAAGCAGGCGATATGCTTATGTATTTCTATGATCCAAAGCATAAGGCAACACTACCATATTATGATAGATTTCCTCTTACAATCATGGTAGAACCTGCAGAAGGTGGATTCTATGGATTGAATCTGCACTATCTCGCCCCTGGTGTTCGTGCAAGATTTCTTGATGAGTTGATGAAATTAGGCCCAAAGAACATGAATGACACAACACGTTTACAGCGAATGAGGTATAAGACACTCAAAGGTGTTACTAAATATAAAGAATTTAAGCCATGTTTCAAGCATTATCTTATGAATCATGTAGAATCTAGGATGGTAAGAGTGCCTATGACTGAATGGTCTATTGCAATATTCTTACCAACAGAACAATTTAAAAACGTTAAAGCACAATCAGTGTGGAGATACTCAAGGAAACAATACGCATCATGAACAGTATAGACAACCTTAAGGCAACAATAGCGAAGAAAGGTGGAGTTGCAATGCAAAACCGCTTTCAAGTATTCTTTACTCCACCAACTGCGAATAGCCTTAAGTCTTTACTTAATTCAGATCCTAAAGTATTAGTAGGTGACATTGCAAAGAACGCTATATCAGGTGGAAGTCTTAAAAATATGATACCTGATCCACGTGATATATCAATACTATGTGAGTCTGTTAACTTACCTGGTAGACAGATCACTACAATTGAATACACTGCTGAAAAGCAATCGATTAAGATACCTTATGGTGCTATAAACGAAGATGTTACTATGTCTTTCATACTCACTAATGATTATTACATGAAGAAACTATTTGATTCATGGCAGTCAGGTGTGTTTGATATGGAAAGATATAGAGCAGGATATAAAAAAGATTTTACGACTGATATAATTATACAACAATTAAATCAGCAAAATATACCGATCTATGGTGTTAAACTGGAGAATGCATTTCCAGTTACTGTAAGCTCGATAAATATGGATAATAATAGTGAAAATACTATCCAGAAACTGAATGTGACTTTGAGTTACGAAAACTTTGTGACCGAGGACATAGTAGATACGATTAAATCGACTGCTGGTGTCATTGGTGCAACACTTGGTATTTAATATAATAGGAGAATATAATGGCTTTACCACAGCTAAATAATGCAAGATATGAGGTAACAATACCTTCAACAGGTCAAACGGTAACGTATAGACCATATCTGGTGAAAGAAGAAAAGATTTTAATGATGGCGATGGAGTCTAATGATAGTAAAATGATCATGAAAGCTACATCTGACGTTATTAAAGCGTGTGTATACGAAGATATAAACATAGATAAATTGGCAATGTTTGACATTGAAACATTATTTATTGCACTAAGATCTAAATCGGTAGGCGAAAGCATTGATTTAAACATTAAATGTGATGAGTGTGATGCAAAAAATGATTTGCAGATAAGCTTTGATGATATAAAGATGCCTGAAATTGATGAAGACTCTAAGATTATTATGGTGACTGATGATGTAGGTATTACATTAAGATACCCATCCTTTAAAGACATTGGATCTATGAAGCCAGGCACTGAAGAATCAATTGAAGGTGCTATGAATTTAGTAGTGCAATGTATCGATAATATCTTTGATGACGATGGTGTATATGATGCAAAGAATGAAACAAAGAAAGGTTTAACTGATTTTGTAGAGTCTTTAAATAATGCACAGTTTATTAAGTTATCAGAATTCTTTCAGGATACGCCTTCATTGTCATACGACATGACTTTTGAATGTGTTTCATGTAAGCATAAAAATGTACAGGAGCTTAGAGGTCTTCAAAGTTTTTTTACGTAGGCCTCTCTCATGATAGCTTAGTTAATCACTATAAGATGAACTTTGCAATGATACAGCACCATAACTGGAGCTTAACGGAATTAGATCAGATGATGCCTTGGGAACGTGAGATATATGTTACCCTATTAGGAGATTGGATCAAAGAAGAGAATGAACGAATTAAAAAGGAACAAAGGAGACAATAATGTCTGAAGAAGTAATTAAGAAGTTAGATCATCCCGCTGATACCAACGGTGATGGCAAAGTATCTGACGAAGAACATGATATGTATCTTGATGCAAAGCGTAAAGAGCTTGAAGATGCAGATGCAATGCGTGATGCTCAAAGAAATATGACATGGTTTGCATTGTTTGGATTAATACTATACCCATTTGCGGTTGTTGTAGCATCGCTTGTAGGGCTTGATGAAGCGGCCAAGACTTTAGGGTCTATGGCACCTACATATTTTGTTGCAGTTGCTGGTATTGTTGCAGCGTTCTTTGGCACTCAGGCAATGGGTAAAAAATAAGGATAAGACATGGCAGAAGATAGCGGATTGACCCCAAATAGTTCTAATACACAAGAAAGAACACTCCTTGATGTTGTAAACGAGTTAAAAGAGCTTAACCAAGCTACGCAAGTCGCTCAAGACTCTGCAACATATACTCAAGATCTAAGAGATTATGTCACAAGTCAAGGTGATAACCTATCTTCACGTCAATTAACGGCCATTAATGATCTCATCTCTGCTATTAGTGAAGGTGAATTAGATCAAATGGAAGCTGATAAAGAACGTATCGCAAGAAACGAAGAGCGTAACGATCTATTAGAATCTATTGCCAAGTATACTAGCTTAAGTCTTGATCAATTGCGTGAAGAATTTGGTGGTAAAGATCGTAGTATTATCATGGGAATGCTTATAAATGCAGCCATTAGAGGTGCAATTATCGGTGTGATGAAAGGTATTTACGATTCATATAAGTTTTTAGGCAAAGGTTTTCTTGCTGTAGGTAAGGGTATTGGTAAGTTCTTAAGACTTGATAAGTTCTATAAAGCAATGTCAACATCAGTATCTAGTGCCATGAAGTCTGCCGTTGCAAACATTAAAGGTATGTTTGGCGGTGGTGGTAAGCCCGGCATGATGGGTAAAATGATTGCTGCTGTAAAGGTTGGTATAACAAAGATGATGCCGTTTATAAAGGATCTTGGCACGTTAGTTAAAACTATCGCAACAAATGTTAAAGCAATAACAGTAGGTATTGGTGGTTTCTTTGCAGGAGCGATGGGATCTCTTAAAGCTCTTACGAGTCTAAACTTTAAGCCTACAATGTTGTCTAAACCATTCATTGCTGCATCTAAGTTAATGGGTAGATTCTTTGCTCCTTTAAAAGACTTTACACAATTGTTTGCTAGAGTGTTCGAGCCAATGATTAAAAATTTAAACGCTGCCGGCAAATCGACAAAAAGTGCATCTAAAGGTGTACAGACACTAGGTACTACTATAGTTAACTTCTTTAAAGCGCTTAAACCTGTTAAAACTGCATTTGGTGTACTTGGTAAGGTAGCGGCAGCATTCTCTGGTATTGGTAGAGTGTTTGGTAGGTTATTCTTGCCAATTACTATCATCATGGGTATTTTTGATGGTCTGAAAGGTGCAAATAAAGAGATGGAAAAGTATAAAGACGCTGGATTCTTCTCTAAGTTATTTGCAGGTACTATGGGATTCTTGAGCGGTGTGCTTCAAGGTCTTATTGGTATACCACTTGATCTATTAAAGAGTCTTGTTGGTTGGATTGCAGGTAAGCTTGGTTTCGAAGGTGTTCAAGAATTCTTAAGTAACTTCTCATTTGCTGATAGTATAGGTCAATTGTTTAGTGCTATTATCGGTGGTGTTATGGGATTTGTGCAAAGTATCAAAGATACTATTGCTGATATCGGTATTATGGGTATGGTACAAAACCTTGCTCTTGATTTATTAAAGATATTTAAGAAGATTGCATTATTTCCAACCGCAGTCGCTGCTGGTGCAGTTAAAGGATTAGCTGCTGCATGGCCAGGCGGTAAAACTCCTGGTGAAGCTTTCATGGAAGGATTCAACAAAGTATTTACTCTGGGTGATGCCAAGATAGATGCAATGAAAGTACAAGGTGATGGTATGACCGAATCAGGTGAAGAGATTAAAGCTACATCAGAAGAAAATGCAGCGGGACAAGCATCTCTTGCCTCAAGAGCTGCTGAAGCAGGTGGTAATCTCGTCGATGCATCTAAAAATGCTGTAACTAACGTCGGTGATACTATCATTCAAACTATCTCACCAAACGATAATACTGCTGCTACTGTCGCTGGTCCATACGGATAAAAAAAGGGACCCGAAGGTCCCTTAAAAATCGCCATTTTGCCCGCGCTCTTCCCGAGCGCTTTTTAAGACATGCATGGTCTTTTTATTATCTCCTGTTTAGTATATATTGCTAAACAATCTGATCTTAGCCTTGTTGAGCAAGTTTGTCGAAGTAAGACAATGTGTCTTCTTCACCCTCATCACTACTATTAAGCGAAGCACTATCAGCCGCAGCCATTACAGGTTGCTCTACCACAGGGGCTGATTCCATCATTGGGGCAGTATCCATTGACGCATGTCCTGCATCAATACCTAGTACTTTATTTAACTTAGCTTTAAGTTCGTCGTACGACTTATAGTTTTTAGGATCAGTGAAGTCTGCTAGAGAATATAGCTTATTGTATACCTCTTCTAGTTGACCTTCATCACCGTTATATAGTGCCGCTGCTGTAGCAAACTCTGACTTATCATAGTTTACCCAACCTTCAACCTTTCGAATCTTAAGTTTAAAGTCAGCACCTTCCCAAAAATCATAAGGATTTACTGGTTGTTCATCTGCAAATTGTGGTTGCATTACATCCATGATTTTATCAAAGATCTTTTTACCAAATTTGTAAAGGAATACCTTTCCTTCGTTTTGTGGGTTAGCAGGGTCAGATACAACTAAGATGTTTGACGCATAGTGTAAACGTCTCTTTCTATCCCTTGCTGTTGCTTTATCCTCATCACGACCAGAGTTCCATAACACAGAGTTCATCTCTGATACTGGATCATCTTGACCGATAGTAGTTAAGCTGTTTTCGATATACCATAGACCAGTAGGACCTTTAAAACCATGATCCCAATACCTTACCCAAGGAAGATCTTCACCTTCTTTAGCTGGTAGGAATCTGATTACGGCATAACCGTTTCCTGCTTTATCTCTGGTTGGTTTCCAAAACCTATCATCGTCATATGACTTTGTTTCGGCTTTAGTAGACACAGCTTCCGCTGCTTGTACGAGTTTGTCGATTGACGAGCCTCGTGAGCTCTTTAGATTTGCAAATGACATATATTTTCTCCGTATTGCATTGTATTAAGACGTAATTGTCTTTTCTATTTTTATTGCTGAAATATCCACTTCATACATAATGTATATTATAACACAAATGTGTTACTTTGTAAACCCTTTTGTCAATAAACTTAAACATTTATCTCGATTAAAGTTTACAAATGGTTCATATTTCTCGATCAATCTACGAGTATCAGGCCATATAATGGTATCTGATATGTTCTTAGATTCACGATCAATGAACTTAAATATGGCGTTAAGAATAACAACAGTCTCTAAACTAATCTCTTCTTGCAGCCATAACTTTACAACAAGAGGATGTGCATTGTCGCTTGTCTTAAACAAGTAGTCGAATGACACATTCTCTTCTGTTAATCTATTTATATCAATAGAAAACACACGATGAATACTTTCTTGAATTCTTTTGTGTTCCCTATAATTTTGTTCTCCCTCTTCATCCATCATATCACCAATATAGCTTTTACCAGCTTTAAAGTTGGCAACATAATAGTCCTTTAGTTCTCCGTTGTGCTTACGTCCAAGCTTTGCAAAGAAATACTTATCCTTGCGCTTAAAGAAAGAGTTAGGTGTGACGTTAGACTTAAAATTATATTTAACTGCATCATAGCTAGACTCAAAGTGTAGCTTTAATGCATTATATAGCTTGTAAGATTCAAATGGATCTGTACTCATATTGGTAGCTTATTACCCTTTTTGCCTCTGATTAAATTAAGTCTCATTGCTTCAGCTTCCATTTTATCTTTAAGAGAATCTGTTAGTAACTTTTTCAAGTTAGTGTAATCCATGCCTCTCTTTTCTATAATAAATGTAGCTGCGTCTATATAAGACATATTTCCCTTTGCCACTAATTGTTCTACGGCCGTGGAGAACCGTTTCCTTGTCATAATTTTTTGTTCTAAATCAATCATAATACCCTAAGTAGTATGCAATCGCCATTGATTCTACCATTAGGAACACTTACTTTCGTCGTTAGCGTATCCCAGACTTGTTTGTCGATTTGCTTTATTGTTTTACTTAAGATCAATGGAAGTATATCGTCAGGCTTTCTTAAAGTAGTTACTCTACTCTCATCGCCGATATTCTTTATGGTAGTACCACTTACCTCAAACCCTTTAGTTGAATTTGAGTTATACTGAGTTAATTTCCTCGTCTTAGTATTATACACAAATAGAACTTCTTTACCAGGAATCATCACAGGATTTACCGACATTAGTTTTGCGTCGATATCTTCAACCTTATACTTAAGGTTTTTTACCTGTACATCAGAAGCTTTAGGCTTCTTAATCCTTGGAACTCTTGCTGCTTTATTAGCAACCTTTAATTTATCTAAATCTTCGAAGATGGTCTCCATAGTGGTTATCATCTTATTTTGATTAGTTCTTTTAATATGAGAGAATGCTTCTACAGCTTGATCACACGTTTTATCGTATGCATCTTTAACTGGTTGATACTCTTGTTCAACCATTGACTTAAACATATTAAGCGCTGAACCTTTTAGACCATATTGCTTAAATAACTTATAGGCATCAAAGTTTACTTTAAAATTTCCTTCTAACCATCCATCAACAACTGCATCCCAATCATCCATAATAGTCTCAAGGATTTTTGCTTTTTGCCTTTGTTGTATTGTAACAACAGGTTTTGCAGCAGCTTTATCTTCGATCTCTTCAACAGTAATTAACGCTAATTCGTACAGCTCTTTAAATTTTTCTTCTGCTGCTGCTAACTCTTCTTCATTATATTCGTAACCTCTATAATGAATCTTAGTCAACTTACCTAGGTAACCAAACTCATAGTCTTTTAATTTTTTAAAAGCTTTTATCTGATCTTTAGTGTATCCAAATTTCTCTTCTGCAAACTGTAATATTGTAGGTACATAGTCCTTGGTCTTATAAAAATAATTATACCAATGTGCTGCCTTCTGCCATTTAGTATGACGACCTTCAACACCTTCGGCAGTCTCGCCTGGTTGAAAGATTGGTTCAGGTCCCATATACTTATCGTCAATGGTTACTCTGTTCTTCCTCATACTTGTTCTTACTTTATTTTCCGCCATAGTTTGCTCCTTTCATAATATATGAGTACATTATAACACACTCTTTCACAAATGTACATAGGCAGGACACACTTTTTTCAAATGATAAGGAGTAGATTAAAGTGTGCCCTGCCATAAACTTATACCCTTTCGTAATTCTTGATACCGCTAACATAATTTTCAGCAGCATTTTCTGCGTACATTTCATTGTGAGCTTTATACCATTCAATACCTAATGACTCTCCATCGATATACATACGTATACCGTAGTATGGATGATCTCCAAATGATCTTA
>Ga0181389_1001210_pt1 | contig 10213 bp, 4 predicted proteins | sample 12SPOviralmetaG_FD_130121 | JGI IMG/M metagenome (GOLD analysis project Ga0181389, IMG submission 130121) | Marine viral communities from the oligotrophic San Pedro Time Series (SPOT) site, San Pedro Channel, CA, USA - 12 SPOT_SRF_2010-06-29 | ecosystem: Environmental > Aquatic > Marine > Strait...
ATTATTAGGATTATTAGGATTATTAGGATTATTAGGATTATTAGGATTATTGCTAAAAAAATTTAAAAAATTTAGATTTTTTACAAAACTTAACCAGTCTGTAGAATCTTGCGACGACTGTATTTTTTCAGCACCGTCATTAAATTCTGTAAATTGGCTTTTTCTAGGTTGATTAACTAATTTATTATTTTGTTCCATTTTTGTTTGAATATCTCTTTCCATTTCTAAAATAACACTTTCTAAAGCATCTTCATCCGAAATATTAGGATTCATTTTTTTATATAATTTTAATTTTTTACGTAACTTGGTATTTTTATGTAAGGAAATAACTTTTCTTAATGAATTTGGATTAACTTCTTTATGTTTTTTTAAAAATTCTTCTTCATTAAAATCGTGTAAAAAGTCCTTTTTAGACTCTATAGTTTCCCCTGACAGCTCACCCTTTTTAACACTTATTCTTAAGTATTTCTTATATAAGTCTAAACTGTGACTGGAGTCACCTGAAAGAAATGTGGATTTTATTTTTACGAAGCTATTAATAAAAGTAGATTTCAGCCCGACTTCTTTCCAGCCATTTTTATAAAGTACAAAATTATTTTCTTCAGGGACTATTGTATATGCCGAAATCTTTCCAACAAAATCATTAAAAATATAATAATTTTTATATAATCCATTTTTTAAAGTATCGGCGTAAACACTTAATTTATCTTTTAATAAAAATCCGGGTGTAGCAAAACCAACAAAGTATATTTTACTAGTGTATTGTCTTCCAATATTCAAGGCTAGTAAATTACCCGTAGCACTCCCTAGACTATGACCTGATATAAAAACCTGTTGATTATCTTTTAATATTTTTTCTAAAACTAACATAATTTTTTTTACTCTATATTGAAATGTTCCTGTAAAATTTGTTTTCCAATCTCTTAAAAAACCTTCTTGATATTTATCGGTTTTACTACCGGCAACACCTATACTTAATATACTTTTTGACTTATTAGTTATTAAAATAAAATCTCTGTCATCATCTGTATAATATTCAGGATTATCAATATTAAATTCTGATGCTAAATTATTGTGCTCAGAAAGATTTATTTTATATAACTTATTACTAACCGTTTTTTTTTTAGGAAATAGATTAATAGGTAAATTCATTTCATTCATGGAATCATATGTGTCGTCACGACGTTGTCTAAATCCCCCAGTCGCTGTTATTTCAACGGCCATACTATTTAATTTTTTAAAATGTATATTATTAACTTTGTATGCTAATTGAGAAAGTTTAATATATCTATAATCCGCTAAACTAGGAACAACTTCAGTACCTAAATTGACATCTGTTTCATGAACGTTATTAATAGTATCCTGATCATATTCCGGCAATTCATCGGCCAAAAAATCATCTTTATCCAGTGAAGCTATAAAATTACTATTCTGTAATAATTCGGCACCATCTTCCATATCTTCATATTTTAATTGATGAAATTCAAATAAAGTTTTTCTAAACCTATATGTTAAACTTTCAAAAATAACCCAAAATTGTTTACTTTTGGGGTTAGAAAGTTTATAAACATTTTCTTCTAAAACAACCTTATCAGCCTGGTCAGACAATATAACTAATAAGTCTTTCATAGTTAAATCTACTAGACTGGGTGTATATAATCTCATGTCAAAACCCTGGTTATAAGCCTGGGCACTTATAACAAATCTAGATATTTCTCTAAATTTCTCATCTTTATTCATAAATTTAGCATATTTCTCCATAAACGGTTCTACGGTATTTTCCATGTATTGAATCTCCCAATTTTTTGGTCTTACTTCTTCACCTTCATACCCTCTTAAAATACTATTTTTTTTAAAAAATCTTGGTTTTAATTCTGATTTTTGAAACATTATATTTTCAGCATTTAATATAATTTTTTTCATAGTATCTTTTTCTTTACCAAGATTAAGAGGTTTTCCTATGGATAAATCTATTTTATCCATTTCGCCTCTGTTGTTTCTATCTCTTAATCTGTCAAGGGGTGACCGTATAAAATAACTACTTATATAAGAAAGAGCAACGGCACTAATAGGTATTATAGCGATACTAGTTGGTAAAAAAATAGGGTCTATTCCTACCCAGGGATACTTATCTATATCCGTTTTATCGATAATACCTGGCGGTAAATTTTTAAATATATTATATGTTTTAGGTAGAATTTGTCTAACACCAGATTCAACTATTCTAGGAAATCCTCCTACGCTGGGGTTGTTCATATCTCCACCTTCTTCTAGTAATACATCATACTTAGGAATTTCACCTGTAGGCAAACCTAATATCTGTTGTTCTCTTTTTAAATTGGCTAGCCCTGCTTGATTAAAATCTGGAATCTGTCTATAAAACCTTGATTTAATACCGTCAATATTTGCTAGCCTTTCTGCTAAATTAGATTCAAAAAATTTAGTAAACATAACTTTGTCTGTCTCTCCTTCTGTCGCGTCCCCTGGTTGTCTTGATAAAAATTCTTCAAAATCATTAGCGTAATTTAAATCAAGCTTATTTAATAATTCTTTAGTTAAATCAATTCCTTTTTGAAAATTTTGATTAGGGTCTATTTGTTCGTTTTGTGGTAAAAACAATTTACCAATTTTATTTTTAGCAAGTTCGCCTAAAATATAAGGTGTGATTGATCCCCCAAGAGTTTCTTTTAATAGATCAAAATATGATTTTGGTAAATCCTTTTCTATATCAATATCGCCCACTGGTATTTGTTCAGTATCTTGAAATTCATTATATATTATACCTTTAGTTGGGTCATCTTCTCTGTCTTCTTCTCTAATTTCATATTTAATTCCTTCAGGATTTATAAATAAAGTTCGTGCCTTAGAGGATTCGTCATACGGTATCAAAACACGTTCTATTACTTCTCCCGTCCTATCATTAGTAACGGTATATTTAGTACCGGTTTCGTCTGGTTGTTCAAAGATTGGTGTACCATCTTGAAAATTTTGTTGAAATTGAAATACGTCTAAACGTCTTCTACCATTAATATACTTATTATAATCATTAAATATTTTGCTAGTTACATTCCGAGTTTTATAACAATCTATTAAATATTGCTTAACAGATTGTCTATTATTAAATTTACGCTCAATACCCGGTATTAAAGATTTTAAATCATCACTAATATGTCTAAATACAGATGTAAAATTAGCAAATTTATCTTCTTTATATAAGTATTTTATAACTTCTTCATAAAATTGACTTAATAAACCTGGTGTATGTGGAAAAGGGTGATTAATATATAGTTTTTGTAAATCATTAAAAATATTGTCAATTTGTGAATTTGTTAAATTATAAGTAGTGTAGGGTACAGTGTTAATTATGCGTGCTACTGTGTTTCTTAATTTTTTTTCTCCCATTTTTTTATTACGGAGTGAAAAAATACTAGTTATACTGAAAATTAATAAAAATTTTAATTGTGTTATAGACATCTTACCCGGATTTAATAAATTTGTTGCTACACGTTTTTGAACGGATTCAATACTATGTTTTAAATATGTTGTTTCAATGGTTCCTTCATCTTCATCTCTTAATATTAATTTTTCTTGTTTAATTGTATTCATTAATAGAGAACTTAAAAAAACACCATTAAAAGAATCAGTAGTAAATCTGTTATCAATAGTGTAGCTTTCTTCTTGTTGTTCTGTTTGATTCGGATTTAAAATAATAGGTACACCTCTTGAATAATTTTTATATTGTGATTCTCCGTAGAACTGATATAAATCTAGCTCACCGGGGTCTAATGTATCTGTAAGCATATTTAATAATTGGTAAAAACTATCTTGTAAAATAGATTCTTCATCTAAAAAATATTGTAAAGTTTTGGGGTGTTTATCGATAATAATTCTATAATATTGTTCAAAAGTTTCTTTTTGATGTTCAGGTATATATCTGTCAATATTATAAGATGTTTTTAATTTATCAAAATCTTCTTTTGTAAAAAAATTGCCGTCGGGTTTTTTCAAATTAATTAATTTTTTATTAATTTTATTAGATGGTTTATATTCAAGAATTAAATCGTCGTTTTCAGTAATAACATTTAAGTTAACTTCTTCAGGTGTTATTAATTGAATAGCCGGGCCTTGAGCTTGAATATTACCCATACTATTCCCTATGTCTTTACTAGGTTGTAAAACTCTTCTTTGACTGTTATCATTCTGGGGGGCAATAGACTCTGGTTGGTTGGTGGGAACCTGGTCAACTATATCTGTTTTTGGTTCTGGTTCTTGTTTTGGTTCTTGTTTTGGTTCTGGTTCTTGTTTTGGTTCTGGTTCTTTTTCTGGGGGTAACTGGTCCTTTTTTATAAGTTGGTTAACTATATCAGGTTGAGTGGGTGGATCATATACTTTTTCAGGATTTGTATTGATTGAATTTCTAAAATTAGATTTTCCGTTTTTTAAACCTATTCCGCCTCTATTATATAAATCGTCCGTAGTTATTTTATAATCTCCGTTAGAAAATGTCTTTGTAGAGGCATTATAATCTAACGGTCTAGATGTATCAACCTGTACTTCACCCGGGGGAACAGCATTTGTTAAATAAAATTTATTTCCTACCCTAACTATAAATGATAAATCAGATGTCGGGTCATAAACATAATCATACGGGCGATCTTTAGGGAAAAAAATTTTATCACCCGCATCATCACTATACGGGTAATCATTATCACTTGTAGTATCCATTATTTCTTTATCTGTCATCCCAGAAGCGTATCTAGGTAAATTTTCATTTACTTTAACTTTTTTTTTGGCTTTACTTTTATCTAATGGTACATAATCTCCGGGCTTTTCTTCGGGATTTTTTTCTTTAGGTTTTTCTTCAGGTTTTTCTTCAGGTTTTTCTTCAGGTTTTTCTTTATTTTTCTCTATATATTCGTTTAATTGTTGAAATTGTGTTTTATCTGGAACCGGTATTAATGATGTATTTTTAACTACATCAATTTTATTATTAAATCCTAATGGTTTAAGTTTATTTAGTAAACTTTGATTCATAATGTAATTAGAACGACCTAATACTAAATTGTTTAAAGTGGTATCAAATCTAACAGGTTTTGTATAAAGATCAAAATCATTAGATTTAGTTTTAGAAAAAAATAATTTACCGCCCATTTTTTTTATGATATAAACTTTATTTTCACCGGTGTCTATTGATATAACATTTAATGAATTAGTTTTATAATCATTAACATCATCTGTATTACCTATAGACGTTGTTTGATTTATAACTTGTGATAGTCTAATGAACTCGGCCTCAGATGATGTTTTGGAACTACTGGATAATGCTTTATCTATATCGCCGAAAAGTTCCTGATATTTAGCGGTATAGGGGTTTATATTATACGGTCCAAATAATAATCTTTTACTTTTCATATCATATTTTATAGGTTTGTTAAAATCACTTCTTTTAGTATTTTTGGAAATTGAATTGGTATACTGTAACTTACCGTTATTAGTAGTAATATAATAATTTTTTGTACCTGGTATACCTGTTCTATATAATATGTATTTAATATTGTTAATATTTCCACTCATTATATTATATAAATAGATAATTAAAATTCAACATTGTAATTTTTTGCTAGTGGAAAATTAAAATTATCGGCATATTCTTGAGCTAATTCTTTAGTTAAAAAACTTTTTCTTTTTACCCGTTGTCTAGTTGAGTCTAGAGGATATTCTAATATAAAATGTTTTATACAACGTCTGTTAGTATAATATAAACTGTATCCGTTTGTTTTCCTATTCGCATTGTTTTCGGATTTTGTCAACCATCTTAAATTATTTATTGAATTATCCAGACTTTTTCCGTTTTTATGGTCAACACATGGTTTTTTTAATGGGTTTTCTATATAATGAATTGCTATTAGTCTGTGTAATAAGAATTGTTTACATGCTCCATTATTATATAGATTTATAGTTCTATAGCTATTAATTTTAATCGTTCCATCTTTTCTAGTATATTTGGTGTATTTGATTCTAGATTTGATAAACCTATGATATTTTTTATTATATACCTTTCCATTTTTAAAAATTAAATAATTTTTATAATTATTTATAATTTTATAATTACCAATAGAAATATTATCAATTAATTTATTTTTCATATATTGTAATATTAATACATTTTAAATTTATTTGAATCAAATTTTTTTTAAATATTTGGAAATAAAATAAATAATAATAAATATTTAAAAAAAAAAAATATTGTTTATAAAAATTATGTAATTTTACTGAATTGCCTATAATTAATTAAGGCAGTTTTAAAGGTATGAGCCATTTTATACGCTAAACCTTCTAATATTTTATGGTCTGGTATAAAATCTGTTTGATAGGCTTTAGATATATAAGCGTGCCGTATGTCATCAATAGTATATCCAAAATATTTTTTAATTATTCTACTCATTTGATAACTTTCGTAAATTTTTTCAGGTTTTTCATTATATAAATTCTGTGGAAATAATATGTCTGATTTTCTAATATTTCTATGTGTTTTGATATACATCATTAATATTTTTAATAAATCCTTATCAACTATTAAGCGTTGTTGACCTAAATTTTTTTTAGCTTGTCGTTTATAAACATTATATATTAAGGTATAGAATCCTATTTTTGGATTTTTTTTATTTAAATAATTAAATTTATTAGATAAATTTCTTCCTATTTTATATTTTAAAAATCTGTAGTCTAAACGTCTAGGCGGATTTAGAGCATTTAAATATTGGTCTTTAGGTTGTAAAAAACTATTTGCTATTAAACTCATTACGGCTAATTTATTAATTTGTTTTAATTCAATTAAGGTATATCCCGTGTCATCTGTTTCAAAAAAATCCATAACTAATTCTGCTTGATTTATTAACTTTTTCTTAACTTCATCAAATATTTTTAAATAATCTTTTTTGGGTTGTTCGGGGCGATTAATCGATAATTCTATAGATTTTTTTCTATCTGATTTTAATTTATTGACTATTTTCATTTTTCTAGATTTTACAATACCGGCTAAATTATCTTCTTCAAATGCTAATAGTATTGTTATCCATGCGTCATACCTAGTAAGTCTAACATTTAATTTATTATATTTTTTAATTATAAATTGTTCTGTTTGATTGATATTTTTAAAAAACATCGGATTATTAAAATGTTTAACACCTATATTATAAAATGGAATATAATTTTTAATAGTTATATCGCTTAAATCTGGTTTAGCCAATTGTATTTTTTGGTATATTGTTGTCATTTTTTTTATAATATACTTTTACAAATTATTATTTTTAAGCAATCAAATTTTTTTTTAATTTTTGGAAATTATCCGACTTTTAGACAATAAAAAAAAGTGGGATAATTAAAAAAAAATTTGATTAGACCCGGATCAAAAAATTCGTTTTTTCGGCCCCAAAAAAAATAAAATATTTTATTTTATCTATAAAATCCGAGTCCATTATAATATCTAATTATTCTTTTACATTTTAGGCATAAATATTTTTTATGTTTATTAATAACTAATGGGTGGTACGGTTTACATATAAAACAATATTTTTTATGTTCTGACCATTCACAATACATATGCTTTAGTTCTGATACTACTTTTCTTCTTCTTTTTTTTTCATGCTCTGTCAATGGTATAAATGTAATAATTTTTCTTAAAAGATCAGAGTTATTTATTACTTTTTCCATAATTTATTATATATTAAATATTAATATATATTTTTATATAAATTTATTATTAGATTAGTTTTAGACCTTCAATACATCTTGCCCTATTTGTTCGTTTTTCTCGCACCCCGTTTAATTGTAATAAATTATATTTGAATTTTTTTTTACTCAATCCGTTATAACCCTCCCAATGTTTAAAATTATTAAAAAGTTCAGATGTGTTAATTAAATTAGATTTATCTTTTGAATCATCAAAATCATATTTTTCAGTAATAAATTCTTTAACAATATTATTACTATTTATATACTCTTTTGTTATTTTTTTACATTCTTCAGGAATTTTTAAATTTTTATTATACATTCCTTTACTTCTATCAATAAGCATTAACATAAATTGCTGAGCGATAAGAGGATTATTTTTTATTTCATCTTTTAATAAAGGATTTCCTATACGGTATTTTTTATTTTTTCTATGTCGTTCTGTAAAATCCTGTTCAGGTATGAAACAATTTTTAAAAGGTAATATAACAAATCTTCTAACTATTGAATTATCTTGGGTGTCTATTTCAGGTAATTCATTGGTAGCCGTGAACAAAGTAAATTCAGGTATAAATATTTGTTCATTTTGGTACAAAGCCCTACAGCTTATAGAATCTCTGCCTGTTATTTTTTTTATAAATTGTGTATTAAATTTAAGATTTCCTGATGACGATGTTTCAGGCTCGGAAACAAATACAATTTTTTTACCTCGACAATTAGCTAGGGCCGAGTTAGGCCCAGTAGTTTGACTTGTCAAAAATTGGCTATTAGGCTGATTCATATAACAGCCTAAGCAATTTTCTAATAACTGAAGTACAATACCTTTTCCGTTACTTCCGCAACCTACATATATATGAAGAAGTTCGAAACGATTTGTCCATAAACTAAATGTAATATGGTCCCAGAAATATTTGCGTAATTCTTCTTCATCAAATATGCTATTAATAATATTATTAATTTTTTTTTGTATTTCTATATTTTTTTCTGGTAAATTATAATTTAGATGATTAGTTATAAAATCACTCTTTTTAATCGCTCTAAAATCTTGAATTTTAAAATCATATAATTTATTTTTAAAACAGATTTTGTCATTACCTGTATTTAAATCTTCTAATAATGTTGAACTATGTAGCATATAGGTTAATTTTTCTATAATATTTTTTTGAAAAATATTTGTAGTTACATATTTTTTTAATTTTTTAATTCTAGAAATATTAAATTTATATTCACTATGTCCATTATCATAAACTTCATTAATCAAATTTTCAATATTAATCATTTCTTGTTTAAATAAATTATCAATATTTTTTTTTAAACTAGGTGGGGCTGTTATAAATTCTTTTAGTATATTAAATTTATCATACTCATACCATAGACCCTTCCCAGTTGTTTGAAAATATATATATTTATCTTTGTCTTCTAATAGTCGATTTAAAAAATACTCGGCGTATTCTTCTTGGCCACAATTTTCAAAAAAATCCAATTTATTATTTATTTTTTCAGGGTTTATGATATCAACATGGTCTAGGTCAATATTATTTTTTAAACTTTTAATAGACCACTCTATACCATATTCTTTAGTAATATTATTTAGTTTTTTTACATCTATACCAGGTTCTCCTATGAATCCGTCATAGTACGGAATATAACATTTATATTTATTTATAACTTTTTGTAAAATTTTATTTTCATAATAACATAATATTTTACTTGTTATAGCTGAGTTAGGGTTTTTGCTAGTGGTTTCTACATTAATATTTATTTTTTCTAATACATTTATTGTTTTTTTTAAATATACTAATTCTTTATGAAAATTATCGAGTCGTTTAAACCTAGATTTATCTGTATATAAACATCGGATACAATCCATTTTATTACATTTAAATATTTTTAAAAATTGTTCTCTATTTTCACAATAATTATTTAATAGGTGATATTGTTCGGGGTTTACATTATTTTTTTTACAAATATATTTTAATATTCTGAAATGTGCGTTTACCATATCATAATCTGTCACGTTTACACCCTCTAACAAATAACATTTAAGAAGTGAAGGAACGGATTGAATACCCTGGCCCCCCCTTACATATATTCTTCCGTTTGTTTGATTTGTTGAATATTTATATTTAGAAATATAAGTAGATTTATTACGTTTTACTACTTTTTTTAACCAATTTTTAATATATTTAAAATATGTTTTAGAACTATATTTTTTTTCTTTAATAAATTCTTGGTCCTGATTATCTTTTGATTTAAAAAGTAAAATATAATCTTCATAATCTATTTGTATAACTTTTTTAGCATTTTCTATATTTATAGTTTCTTCAAATTGTAATACTTGACTCATTTTATTTATTTATATTTTTATACATATTTCTGAATTTGGACAATCAAATTTTTTTTTAATATTTGGAAATTATTCGACTTTTTGTAAAAAGTCAAATAATTGATTTCTAGAACCGATGTTTCAAAAAATTTCAAA
>Ga0181389_1001211_pt1 | contig 10212 bp, 3 predicted proteins | sample 12SPOviralmetaG_FD_130121 | JGI IMG/M metagenome (GOLD analysis project Ga0181389, IMG submission 130121) | Marine viral communities from the oligotrophic San Pedro Time Series (SPOT) site, San Pedro Channel, CA, USA - 12 SPOT_SRF_2010-06-29 | ecosystem: Environmental > Aquatic > Marine > Strait...
CCAAAATTACGATATTTACAACGATCCAGCTTTTAATGTAGAGGTGATACAAAGAGGCAGTGATTATAAAAGAACTATTAAGTCAGATAGAACATACCAAATAGGGGTTTCGTATATTGACGAGTTTAACAGGCATTCACCAATAATAACCAGTCAGTCGGGTACTAAAAATATTGATAAATCTTTAGCTGAAGGAAACAATGGCTTTAAAGTAAAACTAACATCAAACCCGCCGGCCTGGGCCAAATATTTTAAATACTATATAAAAGAAAACTCTGCGGAGTATTATAACCTTGCTGCAGATAGGTTTTATACAGATAAAGAAAACGGTTTTACATACGTATCATTCCCTTCTTCAGAAAGAAATAAGGTAACAAATGAATCTTATCTACTGCTTAAAAAACAGCATGGCCAAAACTTAGCTGTTACAGACAAAAATAACAGGTATAAAATAATAGATATATTTAGCGAAGCTCCCGATTTTGTGGCCACAAAAGTAAAAAGTGCTGCTACGTTTGATCATGTAAAGTTCGCGCCCAGCTATGGTAGCGGGTCTATACGAGCATCTAGATTAGCAAACGCAACGCCTGTAGAGGATAGCATAAAAGTACAAATTGAAAGTATTGGTTCTTCTGTTGGCGGTAGTGGTGTTGATGTAAGCGATGAGCAACTTAAGTTTATCAAAGCTGGCAATTACATAAAATTTAAATCAGCAAACGGAGATACAAAAGCGTATGAAATATCAGGCGTTAAATCTCATACTGATGGCGAGACTGAGGTTGAAATTATTATTAAAAAAGCGTTTGGTAAAGACGTTAATATTCTTTATGCTGACGATAGTTCTGACGCCAACTTATTAGGAAATATATCATTAGAAATTTTAGAAAAAAATGTTGAGAAAGGAGCAAGAGAATTTGACGGTAGATTTTTTGTTAAGTTAGTAACTTCTGGCGCTTTAAAATCATTAAATAAAAAAGTAAAAGGAAAAAACTATTTAAACTCTGATAGCTTTGTTTTAACTGGGCGACAAGCAATATCTGAAATTGACGGAAAGGGAGTATTTGGAAATGCTGTTAGAATGGGGAGTCGAGCAACTAGCACACCAAAAAAGCCAATATTTATTCCGGGTTTGCCCTCAGATGGCAAGTTTGATTTTAGAATTGAAGAAACAACAGTTAATGTTCCTAGTGACAATTTAGAAAAATTTCAAACCGGCCTACTCGTTAGCTTTTCTAATGATGAGGAAAAAATATACAGAATAAAAGAAATTAAAAAAGGCGATAATGACTTAAGGGCTAATGTTAGTTTTAGAGGCAAAAGTACAGGCGTAGTGCAATATAGGGATATAGAGCTTTCTGACCTTGATGGAAATGATGTTGATATTAGCTCCTTTTTTCCAACAAACAAAAGTGACACTAAAATTACCATAAACTTTTTAAAAGAAGTAACTGATGAAGAGGTTCCCTATGTAAAAGATCCCGCTATATTTGAAACTGAGCCTTTGCAGAGCGAAACAGATTTAAATATTTACTATGAAACGTCTTCCGCTTTTGACATATCTCAGCATTCACTGTATCAAACTTTAAAGTGGTACAATGCCATTTCATTTGGGAATGGAATAGAATCAAACAGAATTAGAGATGATTTTAATGCTGTTTTTATAAGTAATGGTGTTAAAGCGTCTGCTACAATAGCTGAGCAAATACAAGAAGAGCAAAATACCAACGGGATTATATATTCTGGAATTATAAATTCTAAATCAAAAGTAAACAAATCTAATGAATTTAATATAGCCAGCCCAATAACAAAGGACTTATTGCCTTCGTATGGCTCTATACAGAAGTTTCACGCTTGGGATAATGCTTTGGTAGTAATGTGTGAAGATAAAGTGGTTAGATTACTGGCTAACAAATCTGCCTTATACAATGCAGACGGCAGTGCTAACCTTATATCTGATTCTAGAGTTTTAGGAGATTCTATAGAGTATGGGGGTGATTTTGGTATATCTCAAAACCCTGAGTCTTTTGCGTCCTACGGGTTTAGATGTTATTTCGCGGACAAGGCTAGAGGGGCTGTAATAAGATTATCAAAAGACGGACTTACCCCTATTAGCGATACTCTTTTAAGCGATTTTTTTAAAGATAGATTTTTTGAAGATGGATGTTATAATTCGTCTCCTTCTAACTTTATATTAGGATCTTATGACGAATATAACGGAATGTATAACTTATCATTCGAGGGGCAAGACACCGTATGCTTTAACGAGTTAGTTAATGGATGGGTTACAAGAAAATCTTATTTACCTCAATGGGCTATTTCTTTAAATAATAAATACTATAGCTATGATTTTGCAGATTTGTATTTGCATGATGTTTTAGATGCACCTCGCAACAATTTTTACGGAACTCAATATAATTCTTATTTAGAATTTGAAATAAACGACGACCCCTCTGTTATTAAAAAATATAAAACGTTAGGATACGAGGGAACATCAGGATGGAACGCAATTGTTAAGACGGACCAAAGTGAGTCAACTAGGTTTAATTTTGCTAAAAAAGAAAATAAATATTTTTCTAATATACCAGGAAGAAACCATAGCGTTGAAAATATTGAATTACAAAAATTTAATTTTCAAGGAATTGGGAACGCAGATACCGTTTCAAGCGTAGGTGAACCATTGGACACTACAGTCAAGTTTATTCTTGACCCTCAAGAAACAGTGTCTTATACATCTAAAGAAATTGAATTTACCAATAGTCCCGGCAAGAATTTACAACAAGGAGTAGAGTTTGAGCTAACACCAAAACCCGGCTACGTACTAAGAGCTGATATGCTTAAAGCGAACAACCTTGACGCAATCCAAAACCAGGATGGAATTATAATTTCTTACAATCATGGTATCCCCGCACAGCCTACTAAAAATATAACAAAAGTAGTTCAGCTGTGTAAAATTAATTTTTCAGAATCTAAGACTTATAATGTTTCTGGGGAGGCTACATACGAAAATGTAAACACGACGTCTACAAAAGAAGATAAGCTGTATAGCATTTTTGGAAATAAAAATCAAATAAAGCTCATTGAAACTCATGTTGTAAAACCTGAAAAAGGTTATGAAATTAGCGAAAAAAATATTAAATGTAATAACCCCCGGATACAGATTACTAAAAAATTATTAAAAAATGGCAATATAAGAGTTCTAGCTAAATCCATTATAAACGATATAGATGAACTTAATATTGACTATAAAATAACATCTACAGCAAAATTGTTGCCTGTAATTAATAAAAAGATTTCACATTTTACTATTGATACATCGGACGTCAACAACGCTAAAGATGAAACAAGAAACATTAGAGTTTACGGAGAAAAAGGTGCTGTGTTTAGCTATGTATTTAAAAACACCGCAACTGATTTAGATAGCCAACAGAACATAACTATAGGGGATGATGGATATATAGATTTTACTTTAACTTTTGAAAGCGGTGCATCTGCAGAAACATTTACAATATTATTTAGTGCCCCTACAGGAAGCGAGTTTGATCAAAATTTTATACAAACACAAAACATATATAGAAGAGCTAAAACTATTAAAAACCTTAAATTCTTTTCACAATTTAAATCTACAATAAGTAAAGATCTAAATGTGAAAGGTTTTACAGGGGACAACGTTGTTAAAAGTTTTTCTCAATATATAGACTTACCGGTGGACACGTATACTTTAAAAAGACAGCCTGTTCCTTCAGATATATCATTCAGCAAGTCCGCAGAAAATATTGTTGTTAATAATCTATCTGCAGTATACGATCCAAATCCTCATCCTAATATAACAATAACGGGTACTATAAATATATCAGATGTTAAAGAAGATATTACAGGTATATTAAATATAGCCAACATAGTAGGCTCTAATAGCACTCTTACTATTGACTATAATAAAACAATCTCAGGGGGTGCTCAGACAAGCAATTATTCTTTCTCCCCGGCTTCATATGCTATAACAGGAGCATCAAATTTATTGCATCCAGAAGAAATTGGTAGTAATGAAAAATCAAAATTTACATTAACTCCTAGCTCTGGTTATAATATAAAATCCAGCGTTAGCGGCGATGATTTTGCAATATATGATGGTGTTACCGATGTCACTTCAGCATATGCTTTAGACGATAGATTGTATGTGGATTTAGAAGAAGATAACCTTATAGTTTACTTTAAGCTTAAGGAATTTACTATGCCCATCTCCAATACAACAATAACAATAAGGCCAAAAGTAGAAATAGCAGAGGTAACGTCTACTAGTTCTGAGTATTACATTGATTTTGAAATTGTAGGGAATGGAGGTGAATTTAAATCTTTTACACAGAATAAAGAATATACTTCTGGCAAAAAAGTTATTGGCCCATTAACTGATTCTTCTAACCAAAGCTTTTTATTTCAAGTAGATTTTGTTTTAGATAAAAGCTTAACAACAGAACAATCTTGGGGTTATTCTTTAAGAACTGTTAACAGCTCAATGATAACTATTAATCCAGAAAGTCCAGAATTATCTAAGGCTGCTGCCGGAACGTATACTGATATCTACGGCGACTCAAAAACAATAACAGGCCCAATTACTCAGTCTTATTCTTCTGGCAATGAAACTGTGACGTTAAACATATTAGCAAATATAAATTCAGATCCAAGTAAAAAAATGGGTAAAGTTAAAGCCGATATTGGGCTAGAGTTTGCTGCGTGGGGAGGCCCTTGGAATCTTTCCCCAGGTGGATGTAGCGCTAATGAAGGTAATTATTTAACTGCTTATTCTCATGGTAGTACAGTTTATCCTAGAGCTAGCTGGTTAACCGTTGACGGTTGGCTTACTGATGGCTTGGTTTCAAGAAACACTTTAACTAAAAATAAAACAACAGGAACCCAAGAGTATAAAATAGTAGGAGAAAATAGAAAAATAACCACTCGTCTTTTAGACAACGGTAACGCTGAGAAAATTATTGATATTTCTGACTGTAATTTTAACAATAACGCTAATGATTCTGTGTCAAATATAGTTGATGAGACGGTTGTTCAACCAGAAAGGCCTAATGAAAATGTTAATGTTTTAGTTAGTAACGATGATTTCAACAGTTCTAATAACACTCCTAGCGTTATAATAAACGGTTTTGAAGCAACGGTTTATGAAAATGATAGCTCGTCCTCTTACATTAGTAGTCTTACAGGAATTGTTGGCATGATAGATGATGAGGGGGGTACGGTTAATATTGTTCCTAAAGTAACAAAAAGTACAACGTCTTGGGAAAATTTAATATGGACGGCAACAACAACAGCAAACTGGGTTACATTTGACACTTCTAGCGGTTCTCCTGTTAAAATTGTAAACGGGCAAATTGTAGCCGGAAATACTTTAACAGCAACAATCGCGCCTAATACAACATCAAATGAAAGAACTGCTATAATTAATTTTGTTTTAACCTATAATGGAGTGCAATACGCGACAACAAGCACTGTTATAAAACAAGACAATGTTGAGCAGGCAGTTGTTACGATAGAAAGAGACCAAGGAAATGCTTTAATAGATAACGATTCCCCCGCGGATCCTATTAAAAGAGTTAAAAGTCCAATAATACCGTTGGACCCAGACGATTTTAGAAACTACGAAAACTTAGCTGATGACTTTATTAGAGATGAATTTAGCTCAACTAGGGGGCTAGGGTATAGTAAGCCTGAAAGCGGCACAGGGTCTTCAGGTACATCTTTCCCTTCAAGCCTTTCAGGGTATAACGTGCCTAAAACTATTGATCGTGTGTATTCTGGTTGCAATAATGTAATATCTAAAAATACGGGGATTGGTTATACAGGTAAAAGACAGTTTAGATACCAAGTCCAAGCTAAAAAATCCGGCGGTAGCGAATTGGTTTATATATGGCTTTCGGATAAAAACAGCGTGGGAAACCAAAGAGGTGTTGATACTATGATTGTAACTTTTAAGAGAGCTGACGGAACATACGCTAGTCTACCAAAACAAGGCACCGGCGGGATAAAATTTAGAATTCCAGAGGGAACAACTCATTATGATATAATAGTAGATACTCCCAAAAGAAAAAACGTGTTTGAGGGGGTAAGTCCTGTTTGGAGAGTTTGGACCTCTTGCCCCAGCAAAGACCTTAAAGATGCTTTTAAAAAAGGGTTTGGACCTTATAATACTGACAGTGGAGCGGGTGGTGAACATAAATACGAAGGATTTAGTTAATTATGGCAGATATAACAATAACATTTAACAACGGAGTAAACGCATCGTTACAAACTGGGGATACATTGTATTTTTCAAATGCTGGTAACATAAAAGAATGCGGAGCAATAACTGATATATCAGAAGATAGAAAAACTTTAACTGCTGATATACCTGATGCTAACATAAGGCCCGCAAGCGGTGATTTCTTTATGTTTGGTAAAAATAATGTAATAAATACTAATGGGTTACCTGGCTACCATGCTACCGTAACTCTTACAACAGAATCAACTGAATTTGCTGAACTTTATGCAGTAAATTCTGAAACAAGTTTTAGCAGTAATTAAGATGGAAATACTTAATCAATTTTTATTCGGTGATCCAGAGGTTCAAAAAGCTTTTCTGCCTTTATTAGCCGCAGCTCCTGGTATTATCAAAGCTGTTGGCTCTATGGTCGGTAGTGGTAAAAGAAAAAGAGAAGAAAGAGCAGCGCAAGCAGCTGTAAATAAGCAACGGCAAGCATATGAGTCTTTTGAGTTTAAAGATCCTTCAAGGAACATGACAAATCCTTTTGAAGATTTAACTATAAACCAACAGCAAGCTCAGTTTGCTTCTCAGCAACAGCAACAAGGCCTCGCCGGTACACTAGGGCAACTACAGGGAGCCGCTGGGTCGTCCGGAATTGCAGCATTAGCGCAAAGCTTAGCTGGACAACAATCACGCAATTTGCAAGCTGCATCAGCTAGTATTGGCCAACAGGAACAGGCTAATCAAATGGCTAGAGCTAAAGGTCAACAGTCTTTAGAAGGTGCTAGAGCTAAAGGGGAGCAATATGTTCAGGGGCAAGAGTTAACACGTACTCAAACTTTATTAGGCATGGATCAACAAAGATTAGGTGCTGCAAAAGCCGCAAGAGCACAAGCAAAAGCTGATCTTATCGGTGGCATTAGTGAAGCGGCTGGGGCTGGATTAACAGCAGGACTTGGGGCTCCAGGAGCAAAAAGCGCGGTTGGTTCGTCTGCGGGCGTGAAAACAGCAATTGGCGGATCTCAAGGCATGAATAACGTTATTGATGCACAGAATGTTGGTGGACAATTAGGAAGTATTCAAATACCAAAATATACATTTTAAATTATGGCAACAGGATTAGAACAACAATTAATTAAAGGCGCTCGATTTGCAGCAGGGCCTGTTGTGCCTATTGGGTCTATAGCAGCAGCCGGTTTTGAAAAAGGACAGAAGAAAGTAAAAGCAGAGCAATTAGCTAAACAAAAAGCTGATTTTGAAAGACGAAAGTTAGAAGCAGAAAATTATAATAAAAAAAGAAAAGACTCTGAAAAAATACTGTCTGATTATATTAAAACCGAAGAGGATTATAGCGGAGGAGTGCTACCTGGAAACGTTGGGGAAATTATAACAAATGAAAGTATAGATTTAAAAAAATTTCATAATAATGTTGAAAATCAAATTCGCAAAGGTAATATAGGTCTTGCAGATTCTATGAAAGCTAGGCAGCAAAGTCAACAAATGCTTAAAAAGCTTAATTCTGGTGCTGGAACTTATAAAGAATGGATGAAAATATATGAACAAACTCATGATAATTTAAGCTCAACAGTAGGATCAAAAAACGTAGACATAGTAAATTCTATGGCAAAAGGCTTGGTTTTTAAACAGGGTAAAAATGCTATAGTTAAAAATGAAAAAGGTGAAACAATATATACCTTTGAAGATAAAGAGCCTATAGATGTTTATGGCCCAGAAGCTTTTGAAGAACTAAATTATATTTCTCCGGACACGTCAGGAATTAATGCTTTATTTGATGCCACACAAAAATCTGCTCAATCCGCGGCTTCTAAAGGGGCCGATATGACGGGTTATATTAAAAAAGTAGAACAGGATTTAGCACAATTAACATTGACAGATAATCAATATATATCTGCAGCCTTTGACTTTTTAGGTAAAGAAACACCTGGTTTTACCAACCCATTTAAATCTTATATTGAGGAAGATATGAGAGCGGCTTTTGAATCTAAAGATCCTAGTTTAATAAAAGATAAAGGTGGTGAAGAAGGGAATGTGGATGAAATAAAAGCATTTGTTCACAAGGCTATGATAGAAGGCGCTAAGGATGCCTATGAAGGTTATAAAAAAGATTATGCAGATAAATTTGAACCTAAAAGTGATCCAAAACCAACCTCTGCAGAACAATCTAAAATAGAGATGAAAGAAAGTGCTGAAAAGCAGGTGCAAAACTTTTTTAAAAATAAATCTGTTTGGCTAAGAACAAAATTTGGCCCTAACTTTGAAATGGAAGATACTGTTGTTGAGTTTGAAGATAACAAATACGATTTAAATAGAAAAGAAGATATTATAAGGTTAATTAGAAACCACGGAACAGCTCCAGGAGGCATTAAAGGTGCAGAATTTGATATGGCTGTACAAGACGCTGTTAACGAAAGAAGAGCTAAAAGATTATCAATAGACGAATTTAATTAATATGTACGAATTTAAAGGTAACCAATATACCGCTGAAGAGCTTCAAGGTGTAGCTGAGCAAAAAGGCTATACATTTGACGAACTATTAGAAAAAAATCCTAATATTACTGAATTGGGAAAGACACAACCCACAACTCAAAAGGGTGCGGAGCCTGTGGATGTAATGCAAGTGCCCGAGTTAACACTTACGGAATCACCCTCGGTAGATACTTCTTTGGCATTACCAAAACTTGAACAGCCTAAAACTGGTACAGATGCTCAAACTGAATTTATACCTGAACCGACGTCAAGCGAAGAATTAAATAAAATTGAAAACGACTATATTAGTGTTGGCGAAATAAACGTAGAAAAAGAAAATAAAAATAAAAAAGATAGCAAGCTATTTAGATTTAAAAAAGGAAAGTTTACAATAGATGAGCGTGATGAGTATTTAAATTGGAAGGACGGGAAAGGATTGTTTTCAGAGTCTGAAAATTTGTCTATTGATGAAGTAAACGAAAAATCGCAAGCCAAAAGAACAGCTTTTCTAGCAGATTTACCTTCATATAAAAGACAGGATTTATATTTTAAAAAGAGTAAAATATATGAAGAAGAGTCAAAGAAATTTAATATAGAACTTTCTCGTTTTAATATAGAGAATGAAGAAATAGAGAAACAAATAAGTCTTTTTAACTCTAGTAACAACTACAGCAAAGATGACTTTTTAAAATTAAAAGACAGAATAGAAGCTTTAAAAACTAAGCATCAATATTTACAAGGTCTTTCTAAAAATTTAAATGACAAAAACACTCTTCAAATTTTAGATGATTTTAAAAGAGACTATAGTAAGATAAGTAAATTAGAAAATGCTTTTGAAACTTTAGCTGTTGATTTAGCTATGGGCCCAATGGCTGTTTTAGACATGCTAAAATCCGAAGAGGGTCGCAAAAAATCATACACAAGCGATCTCATTGATTATAGAGCAGCGCTAGCAGAAGAAGCAGGGCAAGACTTAGCAAAGCCTATAGAGGTAAGTTCAATTAGTGATTGGAATACTTTTGGCACCTGGGCAGCTGATGGATTAATTAATTTTATACCCTCAGGCTTGATGGCATCTTCGGGTGCCGCAGCTATGCCTTTGTTTTTTCTTAGTGGATTTGGAAGTAAAATGTCTGATTTTGCTTTAGGAAAGCGCAATGCTGTAAAAAATATACCAGCTTTAGAGACTGCTATTGAACAAGAAAAAGATCCAAAAGCTAAAACTAAACTGCAAAATCAATTAGACTTAGAAAGAAACTATTTGACTGTTAGCGACGCTACAAGGCTTTTAACAGCTACAGCTTATGGTACTTCTGAATTTATTTTTGAAATACCAACTATTAGAGCTATTCGCGATATTTCTAATGTAAGCGAATTAATAGCTAAGAATGGGTTTAAAAAAGCGTTAGCTAAGAGTGTAGCTGCATATCCAGCGGGAGTAGGTATGGAATCTACCTCTGAAGGATTAACCACATTAA
>Ga0181389_1001212_pt1 | contig 10210 bp, 14 predicted proteins | sample 12SPOviralmetaG_FD_130121 | JGI IMG/M metagenome (GOLD analysis project Ga0181389, IMG submission 130121) | Marine viral communities from the oligotrophic San Pedro Time Series (SPOT) site, San Pedro Channel, CA, USA - 12 SPOT_SRF_2010-06-29 | ecosystem: Environmental > Aquatic > Marine > Strait...
CGACGCTGGTTCTCGAGTGCGTATATAGGTTCGTAGATTGTTGCGCGAATATGCATGGTCAACTCTCGACCTACGTCTTTAATACAAAACTTTTATCATGCACTAATGTAAGGTCGGCGACATCATTATCGTCCACGAAAAACTCACGGTGCTCGTCGAACAATTGCCTCGTTCGACGAGTCTCATCTTGCGCGAGGTCGCGAAACCGGTCCGTCATGCGTTGCAAATCGGCCCGACGTTGCTCCGCCATTTTCCGCCCGAACTTTTTGAACTTTTTCATCGTCTTCTTCTTGCCGCAGACGACTTGGGTGAGCGTAGCTTTAGTAGAGAGTGTAAACATGGTAACAAATTGTGCTTGTATACGGTTGGGGCGCCTACTCTTCAATACCATTTATTTCTCATCCACCACCCCATCTCGCGCGAGTGGGGTGCCCACCGGAGGAGACCCCCTCCGTCTTTTCGCGACGCGTCGCGTGTGTCGCGTGTCGTGTCGTGGTACCGGACGCGAGACGATGGGTGACGACGACGAGGTACGGGTGACGGCTATCCTCTTTGTGGCTTGCACGGCCGGCGACGACAACCACGTGATCGACGGCGTGCTCGCACACCCGCACCTGAAGGGAAAGTCGCCCGAGATCGTGGGCAAATCTCTCGGCACCGCCTTACGCGAACACGGAACGACGCCGGAACAATATGAAGCCGAAACGCAAAAAGTGCCAGCGGCAACGCAAGAAGTCGACGCACTGAAATCCGAGAAGGAGAAAGTGACCGGGGAGTTAGATCTTTCAAAACAAGAGGTGGAGACTGCATCAAAAGACTTTGAACTGGCGAGACAAACCCTTGAAACCGCACGGATACGAAACAGAGACAATAACAAGAAATTCGATACCGTGACCGGCAAGTTGGCTGGCGCACAGGATAAGCTCGAATTGGCGAAGGCCGAAGCGGGCAGTAGCCCTGTGGTTAAGTTGTTGAGTGCACTCGAGAAGAAAGGTTACAAAGTCAACAGGGAGCAAGTCTCTTCCGCGATAAGTGAAGGCACGCACGCGTCGAATGGAAGGAACTCGAGACTCGCCCCGCATACACAACAAGTCGAGCACGCCAGGGGCGGCGAAGAAGAAGATGAAGATGATGGGGACAACAGTGAAGAAGAATACGAGCATGAGAACAATTTTGATGCCGAAGGCCAAAAAGAAGAAGAGGCTGGCGCCCTTGATGGTCAAGAAGAGGACCGTCCGGCTGTTGCACATGGCTCACCCGATTCCGATTCGGGAATCAAAATGGTTATGGATTGGACAAAGGCGGAGAGCCCAGCCGATCTTCCTGATTTCACCGACGAGGATTTGAACGGCGTGTTCATTGAGCCGCCGCATGCGAATCCTCTTCGCCAGTCACCCTCCCATGAAAACTTGGAAACCCACCCATTGCTTACGAAAATTGGCGGGGGAAAAGTACCTCTTGGCACCCTTCTCAAGACACCCAAACAGGCGGAGACGCCACCGCCGCCATCGCCATCCAACGCCGAAGAACGACCAGAGGAAGAAGATGACAAGGCCAAGCGCAATCGCAAAGCCGAGGGTAAGCTTCCTGTGACAGATGAAGAAGAACAACTCGAGGCCGAGAAAACACGTCCTAAGCCGTCATCAAGCTTGACGACACGTGGTGCGTCTTCTTCCAAACCTATCGCCAAAAAACGGAAGGCACCAAACGGAAAACCATCGCAGAAATCGCTCGATCAAGTCAAGCACGCTCGCGCTCGCTCCAAGAAAGCCAAGGTTGCAACGCCAGAAGCACCCGAAGAGGAGGAGGAGCACGACAAGCTCAAGTTTCTCAACTATCTGGAAGAGAAACTGGGTCCGGACAACGATATCGTCAAAAAACTCAGGGCCGCTCATGAACGCGGTGACGCCGCCACCTTTACGGTACACCAAAAAGAATGGTACGATTTGGATATGCTTCCGGAAATCCGTGATAAGTTTGGTGATTGGAACAAGAAAATGATGCCAACCAAAGGTGGCGTTGGTTTCATTCTCCAATTTGAGCAAACGAAACGACCCGGCCATTTCTGCAATTTCACCAGGCCGCTCAACGAAATCTACGCGGACATTAAGAAGCATAAGGACACCTATACCGACCACGGTTATGACCTCGGTAATCCGTACGAAACGTTCAACAAGAAGTTTGACCGCAACTGCATCACGTCAAGAAACAGAGACGAGACGGAGGAGCCATACTATTGCACGAAAGGTGGCAGAACTAACTGCTTTGAAAATTTGAGGACTGTGTGCGAGCGATGCACGAAACCTATCTTGGATTGGGAACAAGCATACCAAATCCAAGTAAAAAAACGAGAGCTCGCGAAGAGCGAAAGGGATCTAAGCCTACAAAATGTAGACGAAGACGGAAGCGACAGCGATGAGTTCTAGTCTGGAGACAACTCACAGTAAAAAAATGTACAACGGTAGAAACGAATTTTCTATTCTTTTCCGTACCACTCGCATATACGCTAGCTTTACGCCGCGCAATAACAATAACAACATCAAATGAATGCATTCAACCACAACAAATCGCAATAAAACTGTCCATGTCTTTGTAGTAGCGCTGCACGTCTCGTTGAAACCTTTTGTTGTTTACGATTGCCTTCTCGTACTCCGCCGTGCCTTTGTGGTAGTTGTAGAGCCATAATAGATTTGATTTCGAGTAGCGGCTTTTCTTCTGGTGCTCCGTCGGCGCCCGCGGACGCACTTTCGCAGGCGTCGTCCGTTTTGGCTCGCTCGTAGGTGGACACTGCCCGTAACTCAGAGCTTGGAGGCAGCTGTCTGCAAGGTCATCGCGCTTCTTGCTTTCGTCGAAAACACTCACCCATCGGCCGTTGACGGCCCAGGTTTCTTCGAGGAACGTCCGACACCGTTCTATCGCTGTGTTTTTGCGCTTACGGTACATGGCGGTCCCCTTCCCTTGGCAATCAGGCACCTTGAGCGATGGGTTCCAAAGGTGCGTTCGCGCACCCGCCTTTGCGAGGATGGTAAAGTAGCTTTGTAAAAAGTACATGACACTCACAATGCGTTTATTTCTATCAGGTTGACGCTCAATCAGGATCGCGTCCGCGTCGAGCGTCCACGGTCGCTCGTTGAGGTGGTCGCGCAGTGCACAAAACAGGCCATCGTCGCTCTCGCTCGGCACAGAGGAGACGTCCCAGTGCTTAATGGAGTTGTCCGTGTCGTCCAGCAAACACAGGGCGAGGTTACGAATACCGACGTCGATGCTGAGAATCAACATGTGGGCGTCTCTACGACTGGCTGAGAGTCTTCTATCCGCCGTTTAGCGCAATTATATATGTCCTCGTCGAGTTCAAACCCCGCGAATCGTCTGTTCGTGCGAGCACACGCGACGCCGGTGGTTCCGCTGCCCATGCACGAGTCGAGGACGAGTTCGCCTTCGTTGCTGAACGTTTTCACGAGATATTCAATAAGTTCTACAGGCTTCTGCGTCGGGTGTAGGATCTTCCCCCCGTTGGTGGACGGGAAATCGAGGATCGAGCGAGGGTAATTGGTGTGCGTTTGTGTGTATGCGGGGCGCGGGACAGTTCCGGGTCGGTGCTTGCGTTGTGCGGTATCTTTGCCTATGTGAACAGTGCACGGAACGAGCCCCTGGGGGTTGTATGTCATCGGATTTTTAGAGTTACAACCAGTGCCCCCGCGCGAGAATACGAGCACGTCTTCGTGTTCAGTCAACGGCCGGTACGGCGCCTGGGCGAAATGCCCAACCTTTGATTTGCGCCACACGAGCGAGTACTTGAACATGTCGTAATTGCTCGAGACGAGTCGTGAGGTAAACGGCTGCTGACCGAAGATGACTATGGTTCCGAACGGCTTGAGGACGCGCTCGTATTGCGCCCACATTCGGTCGAGAGAGAGGGGCGTGTCCCACTTGATCACCGTCGTTCCGTACGGCGGATCGACACACACGAGATCCACTGAGTTGTCTTCGAGGCGGCTCATGCCATCCAGGCAGTCGCCGTGATACAATTGCATGTCGTCTACCATAGTTCGCGATTTTTCAATCGGAAATCCAACGCTGACACATTCGCGAGGGTCTAGGGTTTAAACATATTGGTTTATTAAAATGGATACCGACTTATTCGATATTCTATGCAACATAGATCAATGTCGACATCTGATTCCCGAGGGCTCATATATTGATCTGTGTAGGTCTTTAAAGCGTATACACGAGAAATTAAAAGCGGAAAAGAAGAAAGCTTCGCAAAGACAAGCGAAAAGGCGGTTTTTATATGTGACTGGGATATGTATGGGACTCCTTACAAAGCTAACCAAGGGTTAGTTAGCCACCATACCGTTTGGCGGCCGCGCCACTCGCGTTAGTCGTTGCCTGTTGACCGGCGGGAGAAAGTGCAAAAGCGAGCAGGCCGATACAAAGCACACAAAGCAAGCACGCCACCATTCCCACGATGTTCCCCCAGGCGCCGATGACGCTCGAAACGGCTCCTCCGATCGAATCAATGATGCCTGCAAAACCAGTGTTTTCTTGCTTGACCGACGCCGTGGCCTCCGCCGCGAGATCGTTGACCATTTTGTTCTCGAGAAGCTTCTCAGTTATCATGTTCGTCACTGCCGAAGCACTCAGCTGCGCGGTGATGTCCTGTTGAAGGTCGATCGTCCCGCGCCCGCCTCGACAATCGTAATTCCCACCAATAATCAATTCCTGGTTATTGATGTTCACCTGCTCGGTCATGAGTTCGGTGATATTTTCTGTTGTGATGTTCGTTTCAATAACGTTTTCGACAATCGTATTGATGTTTTGCTCGATGTTCTGATCTGATTTACCAATGACATCGCTGAGGGATCCCAACTCCGTCAACATTTCCATGTTTGAAGACGCGGCTTGTTGCATCGAGTTTTGAATTTCAGTTTTCATGTCCAAAATCTCGGATGTGGCTGCTTCGACCGTCGACTGTAATTTAGCGTCTATTTTCTGGTTTGTCTTGATATCGCAGCCAATTACCGAGCCTCGGATGACTATTTTCAATTTGTTGATCGATGTCTGAGACGCGCCAACCTTCACCGCATTGGTCGTGATCTGGTTGGTGATGTTCTTGTTCGTAGCTTCCATGTTGAAGAACTGCTTGACCGTCTGGGATTTGGAGCCACCCATCTCAGACGATTTATATAGTGTGGTGAGAAATTAATATCACATCCTATTAGTAGTGATGTCTTGTGATCCAGAGAAACGTGACTTTGATTTCGCCAACGTTCTGGAGTGTTTCAGAACCAAGCCGGCAGACGTGGATAAGGCGTTCGTGCACACTTGTTACAAGTGGTATAAATCCGCGCCCGACCAACCGGACCATCCTCTAGGCAATCCGAAGCACATCGCATTACAGTTACATACCAATGCATCCGCCAAATTTTGTGGCATCAAGGCAACCGAGCGACTGACGACCAAGCTCGATCCACAGGGGAGTCGCAGGTGCAGCGATATGGATCTCGGCAAAAAGGTGACGCGTCAATATTGTAGCGAAGAACACAGAATTAATCCACGAAAAGGGCGGACCGATTCAGCAATAAATTGTTCCCAAGTAGGCCTGGGTGAAGCTGTGTGGCGCGAAGAGGTGGAAAAATATTGCAAAGCCAACCCAAGCGAGCGGTATTGTAGCTGCTACAACGTCGTAAATGGTGTCTGTAATCAGAACAAGGGCGCTGCAGGATGTAAAGCAGTCGATCTACCGGTCGAATTGGCAAACGAAGATGCGCTCGGACAAGCCAATTACGATAAGCTCAAGAGATCCGCGCACTGCAGAGGTGCCGTTTGCCAACCAAACAATTACATGCCAAAGAGTACTCCGTCGTGTCCAGACACCGTCGAGATTTGTGGGAAGGAGTTCCCGACCGGCGCGACGACAAATTCTCAGCTCATTCGTCACTGTGTGGTGGATCAAGGGGGAATGAGCGAAGAAGAGCTCGAAGAATTTTTGGGTGGAGAAATCCCACCCTTGGGCGAATGGGACACAAAGAAGAAGAAAAAGACCGCAAAGCAAAAAGACGAACAGGCGCTTCTCATGATGACGGCTGCTACACTCGCCATGAGCTGCTGTTGCCTCGCCATCCTCGCGGTGGCGACACAAAAGCGAGCTTAAAGAGAAACCGCGCAAACGGTAACAGAGATGGTAGCTTGTTGGTGGTGCTGTCACGAAATAGACGGCGAAGAGCTACATATGCCGTGTCGATACGACCCAAAACGAAAACACTTTTATACGTACGGCAAATACTGTTCGTGGTCGTGCATAAAAGCACACGCACTCGAACGTTTCGGCGCGAGCCGAGGGTCTGTGGTGTGCGGTAACATTATCGTCATGCGAAAGCAAATGTACGGTGTAGTCGAGAGCGTCCAGCGAGCGCCGGATAGATACAAACTGCAAATGTTCGGAGGTGAACTGACGATCGATGAGTTTCGGAACCAAGCGTCTTCTCGTGATACGGGCACCGCGCGAACAGTGAACACAGACGCCGTGCGAAGCGTGGCAATCGATCCAGTGGCGACGTGCGCGCCGACACAGAGTCTTACATCATCCACAAATGCCGTTGAATCCGGTAAAAAGATGGAAGAAATAAGAACTACGGAGAAACAGAACGCACCCCTAAAATTAAAGCGTACGAAGCCGCTTCTACGGAGTCACAACGATTTGGAGTCCGCGCTCGGTCTCGTTATCACACCCACGCAATTGTCGCAGTGATACCCTGCGTAGACGAAATCACAGTGCGTACATTCGCGCAACGGAATGATATCTCTTCTCTTTTTCAACTCCCCCTTTGAAAACTGTTCAAGTTTATAGATGGAATACAAGCCGTATTCAACGATGGTTTTCAAAGATGGAAACTCGCGCGTGGTGCTCATGCGCGTTTATTTAATTTCGCGATTAGTCTTTATACCGTGTATTTATTTACTTAGCGAGACACGGCATACACTTGTTTTTGAACTTAATCAACGCCGCCATACCATCAATCATGGGAGGCACCATAGTCTTGAGCATGGTTTCGAATTCGGAATCCTCGGCCCCGCCGTCGATCTTTTCGATGAGATGGTAAAGGATATCAATCACGAGCTTCTTTCGGTCAGAGCCCTTCATCTTCTTGAGAGATTGCGCTTGGCTAATAAGGATTCCTAGGATTCCCGGAACATCTTCTTTGGTCAAACCATCGCGAACGTATCGTCGATCGATCTCGTTGACGGCTTGAATCAAGTTTTTCTGTTCGCGCGAAGACAGGACAAACTGTTGAAGGATCTGGTCCATCATCGTTCTGGGTGTGGGTATAATTATCTCGCATAAAATTAAATGGACGTAGATAACGCAATTTCCAGCCTCGCGATCGCCATAGGTTTGTACCAAATGGTTCGGTCTCTCCTGGAGAAAGACAAATTGACGATCGAGAGTCGGGATGGGTTGTTACTCAGCGCGATCGCCTCGGCGCTTTGGCTCACCGTCAAGGCTCGGAAAGGGTCGAACTCGGCGGCAGCATATACCGGCCTCGCTCTGACTGTAAATTTGTACCTCCTATACACAATCTACCGTCACGAAGAGAGACGCCGTCGTCCGGATTGGACGCGATGAAACCAACGATCTGGAGCAATTGAATCTTTTCTTCAAAACTTATTCTTCCCGCCTTACGAACCACGTAAGCCGAGAGAATACACATGGCGTACACGGATTCGACGAGTGTCATTTACAGGCTCATCTTAGGTTTACGCGTCAAAAGAAATCTGCCGATAAGGAGGCAGCAAATGAATGACGGAAGCGCGAAATAACTGAATTGGCGACTCTGTTTGGTCGCGTTTTTGCACTTGTTTGTCAAATGCACCGTCATGGTGCTACAAATCAAACCCATGAGGCCATAGAAAGACATCCACATGGCCATGTCCTTCTTAAAAACTTTCGCCATCATGAGCGTGAATGGAATCGTAAGCGAGATGGTCAAAGTGTAAGACATGAATTTGGAGAGGTTGTCGTAACTCTTTTTACCCTTGACGGCATCGCACTTGGCATACGTATCGATGCCAATAGAGGCGGTGACGAGATAGAAAACACCGCAGAGCAGAAGCACGAAGAGTGCACCCATGGAAATTTCCAAGTCTACCTTCCCACTTTCGAGCCGCTTCGCTTGATTATAGAGAGCGTTCACAGAGGACATGGTATACTACTATATATACTACTACTGGCATATATTTTTTTGGTTAAAGAAGAGGCTGTGATTCACCATATAATATGAAGCTGCGGTATCACCCAGATTTGGGTTGGGGAAATCAAGTGATTCACCTGAGCGATTACCTATCGCGCGCGACCGCTCTAGGAAAAACACCTTACGTTGGCCAGGCTTTCAAATACATCAATCACGACGTGTTTCCGATTAAAAAGGAAGAAGACGATGATGAGTACAACGCCGACATCTTTATCAATCCCGTGACCATACGTCACGTACATCCACTGATGCGAACCTTCATCGTGAAACCTCCTGGTTTTGATGCAACAAAAAGGTACCCCATCGGTCTTCACATTCGACGCGGAAAGTACGGAACCGATTCCCAATCCATCGGTGTCGGCGACGCGTCGTTTCACTGCGATGATCGGGCACTGGCGCATTTCGTCGGAATCATAGAGCGCTCGAACACAGACATTTTCCTTGCGTCCGATTCACTTGAACTAAAAAACGAGCTCACCGCGCGATTCCCTGGAAAAATTTCCACGATCGATGTGGACGAGGTCGTCGTCACAGACGAAGAAAACAAAGGTAAGGCTGATTCGAGCTACCGAGACTGGTTTACGCTGAGTCAATGCGAAGCCGTGTTTTGTACGGCGGGTGACGCACACATGCGTGGATTCAGTACGTTTGGCTATACCGCTGGTATTTTTGGCAAAAGCTCGCTCTTTTTCGTTTCCTCGGAGGGCGTGTCATTGATCCAATAATCTAGTCTGAAAACGTCCGGGACTGGTTCGCGACGCACTTGTTCCGTAAGAAGGCGCTCATCAACGTCTTCATACGATTCAACGATGAGCGGTTTGAAAACCCTATGCATTTCGTCGAGACCGGAGTGTGTGATAATTGGCGTGGCGCCGCACCATGCGGACTCATAGAACCGGGTCGTATCGATTCCAAAACCCATGGGACAAACGACGAATTCCGACCGGTTCAGTTTCTCATTGAACTCTTCGAACGGTATGGGCGTCTCGTCGACGACAGCCCATGGTTTAGTCTTAAAATAAGCCAGAGCACGCTTCCTGATGGCGCGGCAGTTTACGAATTTCAGTTCCTTGTCGTTATAAAGACCCAAATTGACGTAACAGAGAATATCACGGGTCATCTTGACTCGGCGTGGGATTTTGTCGTCGGTGAACCCGAGGGGCACGCGCTGGATCAGGGGATGGGAAATCTCACAGTTTTCTGCGAAAATTTTGCTCACGTACGGTCGGATGGCTTCAAATTTGTAGCGATCAAACGGGGTATCGCTGCAATGGTACACGAGCTCATACTTTTCTTCAAAACTTGATAACATTTCTTGGAAACGTTCAAATATGTAGTTTTCACCCGTGACGAAGACGCGCGTCGGTGTTTTCGTAGTGGGCTCTTTATACATCTGACTGTAAGCGTGGCATATGACGAGGTCGCACGTTTTCGCGAAAGACTTGGAGCAGATGAGACTCATTTTAATTACACGTGATATCTATTCGAATACTTTTTACGCAAGATGGTGAGGCCGTTACACGACGGAATCGTGCTGAATTCCCAGAATTGCGCGGGGAGCTCGGCAACCGCTCGGTAGGGTCCCCCGTCAGCCCACTGCGCACCGGCGCCAGCGGTTAAATCGGTGTGGTATCTCGGCTGATGATTTCCATACATAAGGTCGTGGAGACAAATGACAGACGCAGGAGACACGAGCTTATCGAGCTCTGCCAATTCTGCTTTCACGTGCGCGTACGAGTGCCAATCGTCAACGTAGACCATATCAATCGGGACATATTTGTACAGACCTTCCAGGTACTCCAGTGCGTCCATCTGCACGAACTGCCAATGCGCTTTTAAATCTTCCGGTGGTTCAAACGACGTCGGCTCGATATCAACCGAGACGACGCGTCCGCCCGTCTGCTTCGCAGCCATGAGAAGAGGGAGCGTGGTGGAGCCACTGCGCACACCCAATTCGA
>Ga0181389_1001217_pt1 | contig 10185 bp, 9 predicted proteins | sample 12SPOviralmetaG_FD_130121 | JGI IMG/M metagenome (GOLD analysis project Ga0181389, IMG submission 130121) | Marine viral communities from the oligotrophic San Pedro Time Series (SPOT) site, San Pedro Channel, CA, USA - 12 SPOT_SRF_2010-06-29 | ecosystem: Environmental > Aquatic > Marine > Strait...
AGGGTGATTAACAGTCACCTGCTCTACCAACTGAGCTATAGAGGATTGAGAGCCTCTGACAAGATTTGAACTTGCGACCTGAGCTTTACAAAAGCCCTGCTCTACCACTGAGCTACGGAGGCATACGGGTGAAACGATACAGTTCGGTACTGCCCCATACCATTTCACCTGTTTTTAAATCAATACCACGATCACATGTATGTAGTTTGTCACCGTAGGCATGAATTTCAGAGATAACTTTATCTCCTCGATAACCAGTGCAATTATCACCAGCAAGTTGCCCGTGCCATGCTTCGCTATCGAATGTAAATAGTATATCACAGTCTTCGTGTCTTGTCCAGTCTAAATGGTAATTTTGAACAAGAACTTCGACATCTGATAATTCAACAAATTTATGATTCTTCCTTCTATATGGAAAATCGGGACCATCGCACCGTTTATAGTTGCAGGATTGATAACCTTCCTCATGAGGTTTCCATATAATTTCTACAGAAACCCAATTGGTAGGATCAGACTGTGCTTGGTGTCTGTTTGTCCAATGTCCAATTAAAGAATCTTGAAGTTTCATAATAAAGCTTATAGTTTTTCTGAACCCTCACAGTGTTATTCTAATGAAGATTTCGATAAATGTCAAGTCAATCTTCGTAGACTAAACATTCTGGTTCTGACGGGTTAGCATCACAAAATAGTTCTAAGTAGGATGGATCGTGATGATCACCTGCTTCAATTTCCTTTTTATGATTCTCGGCATATTCTTCCAATTCATGTAGTTCACCCTCAATGTGACGCCTAGTCTGGGGTGACACTGTGGGGTCATTAAGGATTTCTACATCCTTCTCAATGTGTTGCTCGATACTGTCCATACTATCTCCTAGTGTACAATTATTTATTATTGTATAGAATCTTTCAATAAAAGCAACTCTGTTGCCATGTTGTTATTAACAATTTTGTGAGATACTCCAGCAATTAAATATCTGCCACTATATCTTTTATCAATTTTTGTAGTCTTTCCACTTCTTGCTGTAGATGGAATTATAACTTCTATACCATATCCCGCATACAAATCTAAGTTTCCAGGAACAACAATTTGAAGTTTAACATTTTTAATTGATTCAATTCTCATCCATTGGTATGCTTGAAGTTCAACTAATTGTTCATAATTTTTTTGAGGATTTGTGCTATACTTAGGATCAAAAATTTGATTTGGTAGAATTGTATAACGAACTCTCTTGGGATAATCAATCATGTCTTGAATACCCTTATCCATCTTCTCAATGGGGTTTTTATTTTTACCACCTTTAAGATGAGACATCTTGCCCCAAGATTCTTTAATAGAATACCGATATGCATCAGCAGCTAAATCTGTACTTACCCCCATTTTTGATGATGATACAGTAACAGGATCTAAACCAATACTAAATCCAGACCATGTTCCATGTCTCAATCCCATCAAAAAGTTTTTTTCTTCAGGGAATGTAATAGATTCAATCTTAAATTGTTCTAAAATTTTATTTTCTGAGGTATTTTTTGGAGTATACTCATACTTGTAAAGTCTTACCTTAGCAGAAGATTCCGTTCCATTAGGATTGGTTTCAGTATCTGCACTTTGGTTATTAACATCATCAATCATCTGGTCAACTGATTTAAAATGATATCCTATTCTGTTTTCAAAAAATACATACCCACCTTGTAGATTTTTTCCTGGTGAGTTGTTTCTAATAGAACGACTACACAACCAATAAATGCAATCAAATGGTCTCCAGTTTGGAATGACAAACTGATGCTTATTCAAACTTTGTTCTACATATACTCTTTTCTTTGAATTGAGATATAAATTACTTTTTATGATAGTTTCTATAATTTTCTTAGCACTGGTTTCTTTAAAAATTACTTCACTATTTCCAAATACATTAGAGACTTCGTTTCTGATATATTCATCAGATGTGAGATTCATGATGAATACGTCACTAGTCTGATTAATTTTTGAACGAGACTCAATATTATATGCTCTCATAAAGTAAGTATTATCATATACACTACCAGTAATACTAATCTTAAATAATTCAGATCCTGTAAATTGATTTATTAATCCAGCATTATCTTGAATGACTAATTTTGCCTCAAGAGTAGCAGAACTAATACTTTCATATAATTCAATACCAACTACAAATTCATTGATATCAGATGCTCCCTGAGCATTCTCTAATAACTCCCCATCACGGTATACTTGTACGCGAACCGATACTTCACCCGATTCTGCTCTGTTTAACGTCATTTGAAAATACCTTTAAGTGGATTGTTAAAAGAATTCAACACTGCAGCAGTAGTATTTACTACCTTAGACCCAGTGCCTGCCATAACAGGGGCACCACTAGATGAATTATTCATCATTGTTCCAATGAGAGATGTTGCTTGCTGTGCTATTTGACCAGCACTAGCATTATTCTGTGTAACTTGGGATACTGTCATCTGAACACCTTGTTGAGCAAATTGTAAAATGCGTTGCTTTGCATCATTACGTTGTTGAGTTGCTGCTTGCATCTGTTGAGATGATGTGCCCCCACTTGAATTTATATTAGTACCACTTAAAGTTTGCCCAGATCTAACTCCAGTCGAATTTTGTGAATAATCACCCATTGAAGTTTGACCTCGGGTGGACTTTGCTCCAAGTAAACTTGCACCAACATAGTTATTTGGTTTCTCCATACCAAAATTACTGCTATTATCAATACTATCAGTTCCACCACCAGGAGGACCACCACCAGTTCCTCCATCAGGATTAATTTCAGAGTTTACAGTTTTTAATCCAGGGTTACTTGCAGTATTGAATGTGTGATTACCAAACTTAACCTCATTAACCTGTTGGGAGGGATCTATGCGAGCAGAATCATAATTTCTAAATCCAGTTGATGCCATCAAGTAGTTAATTTGTTCAGGAGATATATTACCCTTTGCCTCAAGTCTACCCCTAAGATCTGCAGGATTTCTTGCTATCTCAATTGCTTTTTTCGCCTTTTCCATATCCCCTGCAGACCTTGCTCGATCAATCGAACCGTCTTTAGTAGGTGAATACTGTGGACCTGCCCCATAGATAATATCATTAATACTACCACTTTCGGACATGAATATTCCAGGTCCAACAACACCTGATTGAACCAGACCCGATCTGTTTAGAACAGACCTAGCAACTAATGCCATACCCAATTCGCCTTCACCACTAGATTCTGCCAAAACAAGTCTTTGTAATAAATTATATTCAGCACTATTCATTTTCTTGCCTGAACCAGCAGCATTAGCACCACCACCAGGACCAGATTCGTTCAGTTCGGGAGGATTTGTCATCCCCATGAATCTCTTCATCATCATACGAAGTTTATCACCACCACCACCATCAGGGTCGGATTTCTTAAGTTTGTGTAAGTCAGAACGCTCTCCAGTTCCACCCCACCAAGTGGGACCATAATTAGGAGTTGGTCTCCTACCATCTTTGTTTGACGCTGCTTCTGCGTGCGTCATAACATTTTTAATGCTTACATCACTTGGTTTCCATCCCCAACCTTTAGCAACTGTTGCTGCTTCCGCAGTCATTGCATCAAGTTGCTTTTTCTTTGGACTATATCGATCCCAGTTATAGTCTTTCATTGCTGCAACAGAAATACCTACGTTTCCTGTATTTCTGCGCCAGGTATGACCAGTATACTGATTATATTTTTTATGTTTATATAAGGAACCATCACCCTGAACCGTAGTATGATATGGTCCATTTTTCCAATTATATCTACTAGCAGTCCAATGCATGTAAATTTGCTTATTTAAATTACCACCAGCAGCAAATCCAGGTAATTTAAATCCTGCCTTCTGTGCCTCACCGATTCTCTTATCGGTAAGTCCAGGCATTCTCTTAGTCGCAGAAGTATTGAATGGAACAACAAATGCTCCACCATCTGCTTTACGAGCAACATACTCTTTACCATGACCGATGAATGATGTGCTCCTGCCACCATCTAAAGATACAGGATAACCAGACTGAGGACCATTAATCCAACCACCAGCAGCACGTTCTGGGATATATCCCTGCGCTTTTGCATCTTCTAGTAATCCTCTTGCTTTTAAGGTTGCTCTTGTTGGTTTACCTTTAGTGGATGCATCATATCCTTCTTCACCTATAGTTCTACCTTCAGCATCCATACTACCAATCAATGAACCATCGCCTGCTGGACGGGTTGCTACGCCCTCAGAGAGTAACCAGAGAGCACTAGCACCAAGACCAACCTTACCAAGCATACCAAGAGCACCTTTACCCTTTGTGAATGCAATCAGCAGTCTAATACTAGTACCAATATCCTTAATAATTTTAAGAGGATTAGTAAGATACCTAACACCTAATAAAATTGTACCTATACCAAGAATTGCTTTACCAAATCCTAAAGTTTTTTCCCACCAAGTAGTTTCTCCACTAAACAATTCATATAAACCATCAATGGTATTTGAAACTCCAAATTCTGCCCATTTGAACAAAAATTCGCCAAATGTTACAATACCACCAATAATAGTTTTGACAGTCTTTCTATTTTCTGGATCTGCAATCCAGTCTAAAACTTTCTTTCCAATATAAATTTTAAATAAATTACCAAGAAGTCCTAAGACACTTTCAAAGAAACCCTTAACTTTATTTGCTCCAAGATTTCCAAGAAATCCCAAATTCTTCTTTTCTGCTTTTTCTTTAGCAAACTTTGCTTTAAAAACTTTCTGATTTTTTTGCTTTCGTTCTAAATCAGATAATGAAATTGTTTTAAGATCTGATAGTATAAGTGCCAATGAGTTGACAGTTTTACCTAAATTATTAACTGCCGTAGTATTAGAATTAAGAGCAGCAACTAATTTAACCTCAGATTGTGGTAAACCTTCATTGGGTTTCTTTACCTGAACGAATTTGTAAAAATTTATTTTACTAGTTTTAGATACAATTGCCATTACTGCATTCTCTGTGTTAAGGTAGAAGTTCCACTATGGACAGCATTACTAGATGAATTATTTATTGGTACTGCTTGAGGAATAAGTTGGAATTCTTTTATGACGATTGGAACTGGTAAGAATTCGATTGCTTCTTGCATAACATACCTTTCAGACAACCCACCTTGAGACAATGCATCATTTCCTCTACTAACTGCACCGATAATTTTAGGGTCAACACCAACTTGTGCTGCAGTTTCAGCAATTCCTGCACTCATATCTCCACCAGTAATTGCTGCTTTAGCAATACCAGATATAGCAGAAGGTATACCAAGAGAAGATGTAACCATGCTAAGACCCTGATCCATTGCACCCATATAGTTTCCAGAAAGAATGCTCTGCCCAATCTGTCCAAGAGGACTGCTCATAGCAGCACCAAACCCAGGGATAAAACTACCTGCAGCACCTAAAATATCACCCATATTGAAATTGCCTTGCATGATGTTAGATGCCATACCAATTCCTGCCATGATAGGTGCTGCACCAGGAATGAATGATGCAACACTTCTCACTATAGGATTATTAACAACACTACCAACTGCCTTACCAATCCCACCTGTAACTCCTTTGATGGCATTACCAATACCTTTTACTACGCCACCAAGGAACATCTGCTGAGGTTGTACAAGACCACCACTAGATTTACCGATTGGAGGTGCTTCGCCAGCAGGATGTGGAAGAACACCATCTTTGACTAGTTTATTATATGCTTCTAGTGATTGGAATCCATAATCATCACCAGCAAAATACTTTTCTTGACCGTCAATAGTTACTTTTTCGCCAACTTTCTTATCATCGAGATTCATAGTATCTCTAGAGAAGAATGCTTTTCCTATGAGTTTTGCTTTATCCAGCATATTCATAGGATTAATCATGAAGAAGGGATCAGGAACTTTCTGTCCAAAGATATTCATCTTTGGAAATCCATCTAATAATCTACTAAATCCATCTCCTGCCCAACCAACAAATAATTTTCCTGCTTCAAAAAGTTTTTGAATATCTTTCTTTAACTTAGCTCCAACTGCACCAGGACCATCCCCTTTGATGAGGATGTACATGAGTTCACCAACATATTCACCAAGGATAGCACCGAGAGCAGTACCAAGAATAGGAATGGGAATAAAACTACCAAGTAATCCACCAAGAGCAGTACCACCTGCTACAAACAATGCTTTACTTAAGTTTCTATCAGGTTTCCCATCTAGTGGATCAATATCTTCAAAATATGTGTAGATACCAGCGATGAGAGCACCAATAAATGGTATTCTACCCATGGCATTCTTCGCTGCTGCTGAAGATGCTCTAGCAATTTTTGCTGCTCGTGGACCTGCTTTAAATGCTGCTCTCTGAAGACCAGGAGACAGTGGAACGTTAGCAGTACCAGTTTGAAGATTTGCCCTAAATCCTGCCATTCTACTTGGTCTGGCAGGTTGTGTTAGACCTGATGTCAGTTGTCCAGGTCGGACAATTCTGTTGAGATTTTGTCTATATAAACTTCCTCTTCCAGCAATTTGATTTCCTGCAGCATCGCTTCTTGGCATGAAACCAGCAGGTCTGGAAAAACTTCTTGCCCCAGACTGGAATGCATTCGTCCCTCTTTGGGCATTCCTGGCATTATTGTTTCTATTCCTATTTCTATTTAAGTCTCTATCTCTACCAAAAGGAAGTGCATTAGCAGCAAGAAGAATGGCACCCATTCCGCCAATTGCTAGAGCAATTTTACCAAATGCTTCTAATCTTTGTTCAATTGTAGTCTCTTTACCAAAGATGAAATCTAGTCCATCTGAGACTTTAGATGTGATATCACCAGATAACTCTGATATCTTATCAAATACAAATTGAGACCTTTCTAAGAAAGTTTTAATCTTTATTTGATTTTCTTCATCTGAAAAATAATCTAATACCTTTTTTGTAAGAGCAAATGCACCAAGATCAAGGAGTAATGAACCAAGAGGACCTAAGAAATTTTGCAACCAACCAAATGCACCTTTGGTAGTTTTCTTTAATCCTAATTTTAATTTTGATTCGTCTTTTTTATTAGGTTTACCTTTTGATATTTCTTCAGAATTTTCTGCCTGCTTGTCTTTTTCTAATCTTTCTTGCCTTCTTTCGATAAGAAGATTCTTTTTATCTATCTTCGATTTTTCTGTATTAATCCCTCGGAGATCACCGATAGTATTTGCAATACTAGTGACAGCAACACCTAAGTTATTGACAGCATAGGTATTTAAATTTATCGCATTAACAACTGTACTCTTTTGAGATACTTCTGGACTGACCAATTTGTATGCGGTAATGTTAGCCACTTGCTGCCTGCTGCTCCTTCATACGTTTTTCTTCTTCTTTAAGGAATTGAACTAATAGACTTACATAAATTTCTTTTTCCCAGGGCATGAGATTATCAATATGTTCTATATTCCATTTATGATGATGCATTAATGCAAAATTACCCTCATAATAAGCACGAAGATTAGTGTGAAGGAGTCCTATGCGAAAAAACTCGCTAATCCCTCAAGCACGATCTCATTTTCAACTCCAGTATTAGGATTGTTTACCTTAATTGTATGAGATAACTTGGGCATAGTTTCAAAGAAATTTTGAATCAAACCAAACTGCTTACTGCTTAGTTGATCAAAAAATTCAAGAAGTTCTGCTTTAGGAAAATCTTTACAATCATATACTTGATTGGAATCAGAAATTGTTTTAATGCAAGTTGATGCCATCTCAAAAACTTGATCAACCTGATTAGTGCCATCGTCAAAGTTCATCTTAACAAATGTCTCAATAGAAGGATATCCCATAGAGATTGCAACATCCTCAGACAATTTTATATCAGATTTATGTCCCCTAGTCTTATGAATTTTGATATCATCCAAAGGAATGGTAACATCAACTTCAGTTTCACCATCATCACTACAAGTGACCGTTACATTGACATTTTCACCTACAGATGATGTGCGAATTTTAAGAAATAAAAATTCAATATCGAAAGTAGCTAAGGAAGAAACGTCTTTAATATCAGTACAATCAGTAATAATTGTTTTAATTGCCTGAACCATATCTTCAGAATCACCAGTTTCAGTAGCGATCAAAAGAAGTTTTTCTTCTTTTACTAAAAATGGTCTATAAGTAACCTTGGTTCCCGTAGATGGTAATGTTGTTTTGTAACTAGGAACATTTAACTTAGGTAATGGCATATCAAATTCAATTCAGTAATTTTATTTATAGAGTCACGTTTATGCTAGTCCAACGTCTATGCTATTGTTGACTCTACCAGAGAGAGAACCAAACTGACTGACAGCAGAAGGTACTGATATACGACCGAGAGGATCTGTTCCAGGATTTGTAGCATTATCTACTGGAGCAGGAACAAATATTCTCTCATTCCTTTGACTGAACTCAGAACTTTGGAAGAATCTATAGCGTTCATAGTAAAACTGAACACTCATAGTCATTAGTTTATTTTGACTATTATCTAATTGAATAGAACCAATATTAAATGGAAATACATTTCTTAACTCATATACTCCCGTAAGTTGATCTAATTTAGGTGTTAATGCTGTTGCCCTAGTAAGTCTAGAATCTCTGATTGCTCTTAGCATTTCTCTTTTAGAGACTGCAAGGTCACCACCACCTCTTTCCCACTTATAAATTCTCAAAAACGGACATGCATAGTTTTCATAATACTCAGTGTATTGACTTGCATCATTTGACATCAAAGCAATCCAACGTTCAAAAAATGCTCTAGTTTCTCCAGAACGAGGTACTCTAAAATTAATACTAATTTGACTAAAGGTAGAACCTGTAGCATATCTGATAGCAGAACCTAGTTGATTATAGTTGCCAGTTGTTACTTGCTTACTAGGAAGATTTACACTATCTGCATAATAGTTTAATAACTCTCTCAAATCTCCTTGTTGAGGATCATACTTGGTGCCTCTTTGATACCCACCTGATCCCATCATTGGTGGAGTACTAAGATGTACAGAAAATAGATTCGCGAAAGAAGGTGCGTTATTTTTCTCCTTAAAAAATCCAATAAAATTCTGTAATGAATTATATTGTGCTGCTTGTTCGTTTGGAATCGTCATTATACTTTTAGTTCTTTTTCTGTGATTAGCATAAATTCCCAACCATTATCTAAGCAAAATTCAGTAGCCGCTTTCCACTTTGCCTGGTTTACAGCATATGTCACAACTTCATTAATATATCGTTTTGTATGCCTTTTTTGAGTCTTTGGTTCTTTAGTTTGTTTGAACGGTTTTACCTCAACCAAATATTTATTATTGGCAATTTTAACATAAAAATCGGGAAAATATCTATGGCGTCTCCCGTCAACTGGAGAAATGTAAGGAATAATGATTTCTTCACTGCCCCATTCTAATATAGAAGGAGTAATATCACACCATTTCATGAATTTATATTCCCATGAGGAACGATATATGATATTTCTAGGATCACCTTTATACTTCCCAGGAAAGGAAGGTCGGTACTTGCCTGTATATCTCATAAATACATAGAGGTCACATAGTATTTAGGTATAATTTTGGCACGCAACTCAAAGATCCTAAGATATCCAATAAAACCGCCAGTTGCAGATGTTAGTGGAGCTGATGATGTAGAGTCTCCTACAGAATTTATCGACTATCTGTCATTGCGTAGATATCAGATTGACTATTCTGATAAAGCAACTTCATATTATGGGCAAAATCTTCCTGGCAATAATGTAAAAAAATCCTATGGTTCTGATACTAGAGTATATCTAGCACTACCTAATAGTATTGAAACTGCATATCAACCTCAGTATAGTCAGGTTGACTTAGGAGTTGGTGGTATTGCAGCTGCTGGACTAGTTGGCACTAGTGGTGGTCTTGATTCGATTGTAAATACGGTTACTGACTTTGCAGGAAGTGCTGGTAATGAATTTGTTTCTAGTGCTATTGCGGGTGCTGCAAACAACGTATCACAGATGTTGGGGTTAGCAGGCAATCTTGATGCAAACTCCTTACAATCTCTTACTACAGGAAAGGTGTTTAACCCCTTCCAAGAGCAAATTTTTAAGAATATGCAGTTTAGAACTCATTCTTTCAATTTTAAATTATTTGCACGCAGTGCTGCAGAAGCAGCAGAAATTTATGATATCATTCAATGGATAAAAATTGGTGCCGTTCC
>Ga0181389_1001218_pt1 | contig 10179 bp, 19 predicted proteins | sample 12SPOviralmetaG_FD_130121 | JGI IMG/M metagenome (GOLD analysis project Ga0181389, IMG submission 130121) | Marine viral communities from the oligotrophic San Pedro Time Series (SPOT) site, San Pedro Channel, CA, USA - 12 SPOT_SRF_2010-06-29 | ecosystem: Environmental > Aquatic > Marine > Strait...
CTTCAAGGATGTACCTAATGGTGCGTCAGCAGTGACAACAGAATGGCTTGGATTACACGCAGGATTTCTTGTTGAGACATTCAATGGAGAGGTTGAGCATAAAGATGATTGTCTTGAGCTTTGTGGATACTCCCATTATCCAGGTGATTGGTCAGAAAAGAGCAGAACAAAGTGGTCGGAATACCATGATGGGTACATACTTTATGATGAATCATGTTACGTAGAGTCTTGCGGTGAATACTTTCAAGAAGACAATCAGCCCGATGGTGTTCATTGGAGCGATTGGAATGACAACTTTGTAGACAGTAATGATGATGATGTTGGTTATGGCATTACAAATTCTAATGGTAGTACGGGTTGGTTCTATAGCGATGAAAGGGTGTATTGTGAAGACAACGATACGGATTATGTTAACGGAGAGATGGCTAATAATAATGGAGTCTACTATCGTGGAGGGTATTGGACAACATATATTGGTAATAACGCAGAGTACCAGTCACAGGAAAGAGTGTTCAAGTTTAACAGAAACACTGTTTTCGGTATAGGATTTGAGATAGAGAAAGAAGATTGTGATGCTGTCGAAATAGAGTGGTCTGACTTACATAGCAAAACTAGTTGGGCAAAAGAATCTGACAGTTCCCTATGTGATGATACAGGCTATGAGTTGGTGTCTCCAGCTTTTGATTTGTTTGATGATAAGTTAGACAAAGACATCGAACAGAACAAAGACCTTCAAGTATTGATAAACGCAGAATTTTCTACAAGTTGTGGTGGTCACTTGACGTTCTCTTCGTCAGAGTATACTGCAAACGAATTGATAGAGGGCGTGGCAGGGTTTATACCTTTAATGTATGCGATGTACAATGGTCGTTTATGCAACACTTATTGTGAGCCAAAACAAAAGTGGGTGTATCACAGGGGTAGTGGTAGGGATGCAGTAAACATAAGAGGCAACAGAAGTATCCGTGAAGCAGATGGCAAGGTGTTCGGTGCTGTTGAGTTTAGACTATTCTCTGCAGTAAGAAGTGTAAAGAATCTACTATGGAGACGAGACTTCATGAAGATTGTTGCCAACAATGTAAACAAGTCAGAGAAAGAAGTATTAAGAATGCTTTGCAATCCAAACAGTCTACTGTTCAAGCATCTCATCAAGGTGTATGACACAGACAAAATTGTTAACAAGATTGAACTATTTGTAAAGTTCTCTAAGGAATACAACTTTAGAAAGTTACAGATGCCAGACCTTCAATCCCTTAGAGATAAGCTTAAACAATCAAATAATAATAACGATAGCACCAACGAACTAGGTGCGTAATTAATAACCAACACAAAAAACAAAAACCAAATTATGTGTATTGCAATTTTAAACACTAAGGGCACAACCCTTAAGAAGCAACTTCTCAACAACTGTTGGGAGAACAATGGAGATGGAGCAGGTATCCTTTACATTGACGATGACAAACAACTACAAACGTTCAAGACTCTTGACACTTTTGATGAGTTCTATGCTAATTACATTGACATCAAGCAGAAGTATGGTAAGCGTAGAAACATGTTGTTACACTTCCGTATATCAACACACGGGACTATCAACGAAGAGAATTGTCACCCGTTCATTGTAGATGAGAACGTAGGGTTTATTCACAATGGTATGATAAGCAATGTGCCTGATAGTATTCAATACTCAGACACCAATATGCTTAACCGTACATTACTTCAGAAGTTGAAGCCTGGCTTTGACCAGGACGATGATGCGCTTGACTTCCTTACATCTCTTATAGGTGGTGGCAACAAGTTGGTATTCCTAAACAAAGACAATGAGTGGTCGATTGTAAACGAGGGTGCAGGTCATTGGAATATAGGATGTTGGTTCTCTAATGATTCATACAAGCAAGTCAATGATTGGTACGACTTCGGTGGTGTCAAGAAAAAGAAGGGTAAGGATTCTCGTGTAGGATTCGCTCCTCAGTATTCGTACAACGACTTCTACTTTGACAAGAGATATGATGCTTGGGATGATGGAGGATATGGTACTGCTTTAGATACAACTGATGATGAAAGACCTGTGTGTTCAGATTGTGGTGTTGGACTATACGGAATCAACGAACTTAACAGAGGTACATGCGATCATTGTGAAGAGATAAATAAAGAAGAGCAGAATAGTAAACCAAAGTATGCACAGTGCGATGTTTGTAACTGGCATGATGGCGATTACAAAAACGAATGGCAAGCTTATGTGTGCGATGAATGCATGGATGAACTTAATGGAGAAAGCCTAGGGGCGTAATCACGTTGCACATAAGGGTGTAATTGTATACCGTGAAATTCGGAGGTTTAAATTACCCAAGCAGAAAACCTTTTACACCCTTTTTAAGACTTAAGAATGGAAGAACAACTTCAACAATTTTATGTGTTGGTTAAGTTACCGAGTGGAGAGCCACATACTGTAAGAGTGTGTGGTTACTCTATTTGGCACGCTATAGACAACCTATACACAAAAAAAGGCTTCAGTAGAGTTCAGCCTGATAGAACGCAATATAAACAAAAACCTGTAAAACAAAGAAAACATGGCAAAAAAACCAACAATTTACGATATAGCAAGACTTACTTCAGAAACTTCTCCCTACTTTTTCGATAAGAAAACGTTGAAGTTCTTTGGTCAGACAATGTCTTCATTTAAGATGTACAAGCAAGACGATGGTAGATACCTTATCACTGCACCAATGATGAACGGGGGTAAGCAAGTGGGGACAACCGAGAGGTACTTCAACCCCCAGACAAATGAATTAGATAGAGTGCCATACTCTTGGGAGAAAAACGCATAGACATGGAAGACAATAAATTAATAGCAGAATTTATGGATGTAAATCTCATTACTATAGATGATATTAGAGCCAATAAAAATCCATACATATCATCAGTAGATGGATATACTAAAGAAGATTTACAATACCACACTTCATGGAATTGGTTGATGCCCGTGGTAGATAAGATAGAGGAGATGGGTTTTACAACGTCAATCAAGACTAGCTATGTAAGAATAAATCCAAGAGAGATGGGGCGCTATGACAACTACATAAGTTGGATTAGTTTTAGTAAGGGCAGTTGGCACTCTAGAAATCCTTGCCCATCCGTAGATGACGATGTAGATAACGGTTATGAGTCAATAGGGCACGAAACAATCAACAAGAGACAAGCCATATACAAAGCAGTAGTCTCATTTATAAACTGGTACAATAAAAACAAATAAACGTGAAAGAAAAAATAGAAGATTTAATTTGGGAATGGGATAACGGAAATATCTCTCCATACAAGTTGGTAGAAATGTTAAAACAAATAATAAACAAATAGATATGCCAAATCATACATACAATACAATATCGGTTGAAGAAAAGTATGCCGATAAGTTAATGGAAATAGCAAACGAAGGGCTGTGTAGGTACTACTTCCCAATACCCGAAGAGTTAGAAGACTCAGTGAGCGGATCAGAAAGCGCAAAGCCAGAGTGGCAGAAAAAGAATTCAAAGAAGTTAAAAGAAAAGTATGGCTACGATAATTGGTATGGTTGGTGCAATCGCAATTGGGGCACAAAGTGGGGGTGTTATGATAATCAAATAGACGATGGAGTTTATACATTTACTTCGGCTTGGTGTCCTCCTAGTAATCAGGTGTTAGAAGCATTGGCTAAGGACATACCAAACTTCGTGTTTACATTCGAAGAAGAAACAGGGTGGGGAGGAGAGTCTCAGTATCAAGATGGGAAGCTATTAGAAAGCATGGTATACGATAGTCCAAATTTTCATGATGTAGATTGGGACGCTAGGATACCTGCGGGAGAACTATACCAACTGAAAGAGCCATATACAAACTCAGAAGGTACGTTTGATGCAGGGTTCTATGCTTGTGCAAGTTTGCACGAGTATTACGGTAGTAATATAGATGATGCAATAAAAGAATATGAATCAACATCTTATTAAAAATGAAAGCATATTTATTTTCCTACGGGACATTACAAGAAGACCACATACAATTAACGCTATTTGGTCAGATACTTAACACACAAGTGGACAGCATAGAAGGCTACGTCACATTGAATGATTACTTTGGGTATCCGAGAATAGTAGAGTTTGAACGTGGCATCGTCTATGGCAAGGTGCTAGAGATAGACGAGGTAGACTTTCCTATCGTAGATAGGTATGAGTCTAAGGCATACGAAAAGAAAGTAGTAGAAACGAGCAAGGGAAGACAAGTGTATGTCTACTTCCCTACACATAAACTAAATTAAGGTAAGCAGATGAAAGAAAGTCAAGTAAGAGAATATGCCGAATGGGTTTTGCATGAGTGCAATAATCCAGTGGATGAAATAGAGTGGCTAGTTTCCAATCTACCAGAAAGCATGCAAGATGATATAAAGTATAATGTATTAGGATTTATAAAACCAAAAAAAGATGAGTAAAGACAAAGCACACAATGAGAAGTTTCAGAAACTTTTAATTGGTAAGACAATCTCACGTTGCTCTTACATGACGGGAAAAGAAGCAGAAGACTTCGGTTGGTACAAGCGACCATTAATTATAGAGTTCTCTGATGGCTCAATGTTAATTCCACAAATGGATGACGAGGGTAATGATGGAGGAGCTGTGATATATGAGGACGTTCCAGGTAAAGACAATTACGATATAATATACACGCTATGATTAGAATATTATTAGTAGCACTCTTATTAGTAGGGTGTGGTACAATAGAACAAGAAGATAGGCGAAATGAAATATGGGACAAGGCAGAGATGATTAATGTCAAATATTACAAGAGTGACACTGACCCAAGGTATGTACAAACTTTTGAAATGGATGGATACAAGTTTGTAATATATACTAATGGGCGTGGTAGCGCTATAGCAACAATACCTTTAAACAAGAAGTAATATGATTGGAGAGATAGAAATATTTAAAGTAGAGAACGGTATAGTTGAGTTCGGATTAGGAGAAGAAGTCTGTAATATTCAAATAGAAGAGGAAGAAGTATGGGAAGAAGAGCCACATAGTTTTAATGGGCTAAATGATGAGATAGCATACGACATGCACCTTCATGTTTACAGAATTACAATCATGTCCACCCTTGAGTGCGGGTTAAAGAACATGGGAAGAAAACAAGAAATATGCGCTCAATTAAATAAAATGTTAAACGATTAAATCAGCTTTATGGTAAAAAAAAGACTTAGATACCACCTTGCAAGAGGAGAGTTCTACAAACATTGGCAGTTAAAAAACACCAGGACAGGTAAGCCAATCTATTTTAATCCTGAAGATACTAATTTCTTACTTGAAGATGTTAAGCTGTACAACAGAAGGTATGCTGCTCAGAAGATATATGAGGGAGCTAACAAGGGTGTGTGCGCATGGCTAGCAATTAATGGATCAGTCAAGGTGCAAGCGGAAGAGTTTGGTGCGTCTGGTATGGTAGAGGTTTCCTACAACCCGAGAGAAGTTCCATTTTGGACATACAAAAATAGAGTTCCAGGGTTAGAGATAGACCTAGACCTTAAAGAGTTTAATAAGGTAATTATAAACAAAACAAAAATCTATGTACAATGATTAAATTTAAAGCAGTAATACATCCATTTTATCAAGAGATAAAAATAACAGGAATGAAAAACATGAACGAAGAAACGTTTGAAACAACATACGATTGTCTTGACGAATGGGGAGGATTTGAAATGTTTGGTTATACGTTTGACTATCACTTCTTGTATGACGCAGAACCAGAGTTTTATATTGAAGCTGTAGATCCACACAATGACTTGGCTTATGAATGGAAACAAAGTGTTAAATTAATAATTGAAATATGAATGAATACCATGTATGTTACGAGATTGAGTCAGAGTTATGTACTGGCTATAATATAATAGCAAACACTTATATAGAAGCCTTAGAAAAGTTTAGGCTTAGTTTTAAGAACAAAAACATAATATATGTCACAAAGAAAAAGTAGTTCTCATAAGGTAATGATAATGCTTATATACCTTTCAGGTCTTATAGTTTATTCCTTATCTATTTTTACGGTTTATAAAATTTTCGAATCATTAATTTGTTAAATTAGTATGAAAGAAAATAAAATGAACCTAAAAGAATCTTTTAAACTTAAACTTCCTGATACTTACGTATCCCTTATAGAGAATAATATGGATAATCCTGGAGAGTTGAATGTGTCTCATTTTATGCCTGTAGAGTCAGAGCTTATGAGTGTATTTGATTGGGAAGCATCTCTAGAAGGTTATGAGTTCTGGAATGAAGTGCACTTGTATTTGATAGGGCTTACTAACGAGCTTCCATCAATACCCATATACATGGATTACAAACCTTCCGAAGTAATGTACGCAGAAAGTTCTATTCATATAATGAATATTTCTAACACTGGGGTTTGTGTTAAGTACGATTGCCCAATACAAGAAGGGTGGTCATCTATCAATGATGATTTAAAAGAAAAAGTTTTGGCATTATTAAATTAATTTATATATTTGCATCAACTCGATCCACAGTCGATACAAAGAATTTCTAGTTTACGTTATCGTTTCGTAAGTTTAATTCCCCCAGAAACTGTGGACTCTGGGGGTTTTTTTATGGGGTGATGTATGCCATTGTTCATCCATAAACAAAAGCAATGTCTCTTAATGAACACTTGTATATAAATCCTGCTCTGTTCGAATGCTAAACAACAGGTACTGCATACCGAAAGGTCTATTACAAGTGAACCAAAATACCCAACTCAAAAGAGTGAATACATAAGAAAGGGTCGCAGAGGTAAGTGTCATTAGCAGGGAAGTCTTATAAGACATTAAATACTGGGTGTTACCTATGCAGTATAATAGCATCGCTATATTAAATAAACAAAAAAACAAATGAAAATTATAAAAACAACACTATTATTTATCCTTTCTGTATTCATGTTTATGGGAGAGTTATCAATGTTAATAGTTATCTTTTTATTCTTTTTTTGTGTATTGTTTAAAATTTTTTATTAACTTTACAAAAAAAATAAATGAAAGGAGTTAAGAACCTATTAAGAAACAGTAGATTTCAGACAAGGCATGTTAAAGAAGCTTTAGAGAAATACAACGTTCCAGGAAAGTGGGACAACTATCAAAACATATACAACCTTGTCGAAGGTAGAAGTAAACCAAAAGATCCAATCATATACTTTATGTTTGCTGAGATGCTTGAGGTGGGAATTGTTGATGTTATGAATGCGTATTCTACTTTTGATTTATCTACATTTAAAACAAGAGAAGCGCTTCCTCTTAAAGAAAATGAAAGCGAAATAAAATTAACTAATAAATATTCAAATTGGTAAGTATGGATTACAAAGGACTATCAAGACCACTAACTATCGAAGACGTTGACTTTAGAGTTCAGTCTATTAATAATGGTGGCTATGCTACAATACTAGCATACAAAGATGCACGGGTTGATATGAAGCGACTAGATGAGGTTGCGGGGCCACCCCGATGGAAGAAAGACTACAGCGTTATCAACAATCAATTGTTCTGCGGTGTTTCAATATTAGACATGGAAACTCAGCAGTGGGTAACTAAGTGGGATGTTGGTACAGAGTCAATGACTGAGAAGGAGAAGGGGTTAGCCTCTGATGCTTTCAAGCGTGCTTGTTTTAATTGGGGTATTGGTCGTGAGTTATACGATTACCCAATGATTAGCATTAAGTTAAACTCAGATGAATGGAGTAAAGATTCTGGTCGGCCTAAACAAACATACAATCTAAAGATTCGTGAGTGGAGATGGCACTCAGAGTTTACAGATGGTAAACTTACGTTCTTAGCAGCTAAGGATCAGAAGGGGGCTGTAAGGTATAAGTTTGGAACTCTAAAGTCTCAAGAGTCAAAGGGAGTTGAAGACTCTAATGCTAACGTCAAAGCTCTACTTAAAAAGAAGAAAGATGATGAAGTGTTGGAGTCAGTAGAAAAAGTGGGTGGCATTGTAATACTTCCAGACGCTGAAAAGAAAGCATTAGTTGAAGAGTATAAGGCTATATTTAAAAAGAAGCCTCACGGAAGAATGTCTAATGAAAACATCAAGAAAGCAATCGTAGAGGCTACAGAAAAAGCTTTAGAGGAGGTTGCTGATACAGTAAAAGATGTAAACATTAAAGTGTTTATACCCAAGATTCCATCTATGAGAACACCTGAAGAATTAATCAAGTGGGCGAGAGATGTTGTAGCTAACGACACCTCTAGCAATGAGACAGATGTAGAAGATTTTAGAAATAAATGTAACGAGCATTATGCTTTTTTAACAAAATAGACAAATGGATATATTTAACGAAGACCCGAATGCAGGAATAGCTTTTTCTCCTGGAGTAATAACAAAAGAAAGCATAACCTTAAAAGCTAATAGCATTATTGGAGATGTGTTTAGCGGAAACCTTTGCCCCTTAGAAACATATATAAAATCTAAGGCTATATCAGATGTAGCATCATCTATTTGCAAAGAGATAAAAGAAGATGCAATATCAGAGGCGGACAAATATTCTGCAGAAGACAAAGTTCTAGGCGTAACATTTGTTACTAAGAATCTAGCAACCACTTATGACTTCTCTCATGATTCGGAGTGGGTTGAGATAAACAGGGAATTGACTGAACTAAAATCCAAGATGAAGGATCATGAAAACAAAATGATTCAAGCAATGGATTATGCTGAGATGGTTGATAAAGATGGAGTGGTCGTAATACCTGCTAAAGTTAAAAAAGCAGGAGGGACAACTATCGCTATAAATATACCAAAGGTATGAGCAAAGAGAGAGACACGGTTCATCTTTTAAGGGCGGTTGTTAAAGTTTCAACCGCTTTAACTTTTCTTGATGAGATAATTGAGCAGAAAGTATATCACAAGTTTGCGTTCAAGAGAGAATCAAACAAATGGTCTAAGGTTATTGAGATGCACACTCAAGAATTAATGAATGTATTAGTTCAAGAAAACGATAAGCTTTTAATGGAGATCTACGAGATAATAGAAGGCTCCTTAAATAAAGTTCAGTTTGGAGACCCAGAGAAGACATCTCTGTTTTGCTATTATGTAATGATTAAAAGTGCTGTCAATGATATATTAAAGATGGATGACAGAAAGATGGTGTACGCAAAGGTTATTGAACTGATTACTAACAAGGTTATCATTCAGATAGAAAAGCAGTACAAAAGCATAATAGAAATAAAAGACCACGAGGGGAGAGATTTTAAATACCTAGTTGATTATCTAGACGACCTTGGTGAGAAAGTAATGATACAGAAAGATGAGAGTAACGAAAGTAAATAAACACAATTATTTTGTCTTAAAAAATAATACTGAGTATGACTTGGTAGCAGAACTTGCTGTTTCTTCTTATAACCTAGACGTTAAAGGGAGAAAAGAGAAAATGATAGACATGAAGCAGTGTTTAATCAAGTGGTGGGAGGACAACAATAAAAAGTTTTACAAATATAGAAGCATGACTAATATATCAAAGCTTTTAAAATGTCATCACACTACTGTAAACCATTTACAAAAACACAGAATACCCTCATTGAGATACAATGAGAATACAGAATGTATAAAAGATTTTTTAACTAGCTAATCGTATGGAATTTAAGAGACTGAGAAAAGCCTTAGAGTGTGAAAAAACTCTAAGCGAACAGAGCCGTGCATTTATTTTGCAAATGGCGGAGAGTGATGTAACAAGAGAAAGCCTAAACTCTAAACTGAAAGGTATATCAATAATAGATATGTTTAATGATGTCTTCTCCAAGAGGTCTAGAGTTATAAGCAAAAAGGTTTTAAACAAGTACAAAGAGATACTCAAGCACTATACTCAAGATGAGGTTCGTCACGCTATGGAGATGGCAAAAGCAGATGACTTTCATAAGGAGTCTGGTTATAAGTATTGCACGATAGAGTATTTCTCCAGGATAGAGCAGATAGATAAGTGGTCTAACATAAAGCAGCCTGAGAAAAAGAGTAACTTTACAGCTCCTAAGTTTTACACTAAAGAAAGTAAGAATGTATAGTATGCAAGATAGGTCAGAGAAGCTAATCATAAACTGTGTTATTACCGATTCTGAAAGTCTTCACGAAATAATGAGCAAGATTAACTCATCTATGTTTAAAGACCTTGAACACAGAAAAGTGTTCGCGC
>Ga0181389_1001219_pt1 | contig 10174 bp, 11 predicted proteins | sample 12SPOviralmetaG_FD_130121 | JGI IMG/M metagenome (GOLD analysis project Ga0181389, IMG submission 130121) | Marine viral communities from the oligotrophic San Pedro Time Series (SPOT) site, San Pedro Channel, CA, USA - 12 SPOT_SRF_2010-06-29 | ecosystem: Environmental > Aquatic > Marine > Strait...
GTTTTAAAATATCTTGGTTTAATTGATAATTACCTTCTAAAGGCCTTTCTAACTCTGGAATTCTATAATTTAATTCTACTTTCATTAGTCTTTATATTTAGTTGTTACTTCTGGGAATTCTTTTATTACTTTTTGTACTTCTTCTTGACATTCTTCTACTGTCATGTTTACAACATCTTTCCAATTATATGTTCTCCATTGTAAGTCAAAAGTAACACTATGTATTTGGTCTAATAACCATACTTTTGAATACCATTCATGTGATTCTCTTTTCTCTGTTGCATTAATATTTTTATCTTCACCTAAGACATACATTCTTTTTTTAGGATGTTTTCTATTATGAACTAATAATATATTTTTAATTGTATATTGAGGAATATCAATTAATAGGTTTTTTAACATATACATAAAAGCTGTGTCTTCGTGTACTAATAATACAGATTTAGGAATGTTTATTCCTGATCTTATTATTTCAGAAGACATTACTAAACCACACCCATTAACTTTATGTTTAAGAGAGGGGGTTATTTCTAAGTCTTCAGTTTTAGAATTTATTTCATCCATTTCTTCAATACCCATAGTATACCAAGTACTCCACCATTTATCAATACTTTCAGGACCCGATGCATATTCTTTATCAGTAAATTCAGGGTGTTCTAACATTTCCCATGTACTATCCCACATTTTACACGTTCCAAAAAATGATATATATTTAGGAGTTTTTTCTTTTACTTGTTGGTGAAGTTGAGATAAAACAAAAAAACATTGTTTTGGTATAATAGCATCAGATTCACCCCACATTAATATATCAACTATATTACAATACTTCTCATTAAATTCTCTTCTATAATTTGCTATAGTATATATATTTTTATCTGTATACCAATTTAAATTATATTGAATTTCACTATCTTTTATTAGTTGTTCTGATGCCTTAAACTTATCTACTATTTCTTCCATAGACATTTGTTCCTGATCTAGTTGTTCTATGTTTTGTGATAAGTAAATACATAAATCTACTATTACATCTTCTTTATTATGAAAATTAATAGCATTTATAACACTTTGTATATATTCTGTGTGTGCTTCAACCTCATACCATTGAATTATACACCCTATTGCTATTTTTGGGTTTGCCATGTTATTTTATTTTTTAATTCTTTAGTTAAAATATCTAAATCTATAATAAAATTTGTATTAAAAAATTTAGGATAAGATTGTGCCTCTTTTATAATAAAATTTACATCAATATCCACAAAATCTTTTAATGACTTTAACTTTTCTATTTTTAAATTATAATTAAAAATATTACATAATATAGGGATTAAAAACCCTAAAGCTTTACCGTGTGTTATTCCATATTTACCCGTTATAGGATAAGATAAAGCATGTAATATAGTTGTAGGTACTGTTTGGATAAATGTTCCTGCTTTATGACCTAATTTAATTACATCTATAGGTTTTATTTTAGGATCTATTAGTTTTTCTAATGTTTCTTCTACTTCTATTTTATTTAATTTATTGATATCTTTTGACCATAAAACATCTAAACAATGACTTATAGCATCATATTTAGTATATTGTAGTGTATTTTCAGGTAAAGATTCTATAAATTTAGATTCGAATTTAGTTTCTTTAGGTATATAAGATTGAAAATTTAATTTATTATTACCCTCCCAATATACTGAATGAGAAGTAGCTGTTGCCCCTGCTGCTGTTGTTGGATAACAAATTATAGGATTATTAGATAATATTTTAGCAGTATCAATTACTGCTCCCCCACCTACAGCTATAACTTCTTCATATTTACCTTGTAATTGTAGTATGTCTTTAGTAGGGGGATTATTTACTATAAATTTTTTTCCTTCTAAGAAATTTTGTGTTGAAGGTGAACAAACAATTAAAGACATGATTTAAATAATTTTTTATTTTCTATCGAATTTATTCCTACTCTAGGAAGTTTACCATCGTTAGATATTTTTATTATCTCATTAACACCTGGATAATTGTTTTCTAAATTAGAACATTTATATCCTCCTACAGATTCGTGACACCCATTATCTAAAACATATACAAATAAATTAGATAAATTATAATCTCTTATAGTATGAGTAATACCTAGATGCATTAATAATGCACCATCCCCACTTAAAACAACTACGTCTTTCTTTGTATTTAATGCAATACCTAATCCAATACATGGGGCTATACCCATACTTCCTTGCATGTATAATATATTGGGAAAAGAAGGAAATTCATTATAAACTGCCCTTGATATATAACCTGTATTTGTTACATATAAAGAATTAGCTCCATGAGTTTTAAATATTTTATGTATTGCTTCTTTTCTACTTAACATTGTTTTCTCCTTTTATTATAAAGTAATTTTTATATCCTATAGCTTTTAATATTTTTTCATCTGTCTCACCCATTACTTTATGTTGTTCAAGAGTGTGTCCATGGCCTATAATTAATAAAGGTTCTACTTCAAAGGGCATACATAAGCTAGTTAATGGGTTTATAATATTTCCTAATCCTGAATTTTGTAAATATACACATGATTTTTTTCCTGTTAGTTCAGCTCCAAAAGCTATTCCTATAGCTTGTCCTTCATTAGTAGCTACTACATGTTCAAATTTTGACTTTAGTATATTATTTTGAAAGTCTTTTAAAGCACTATCAGGTACTCCTGTAAAGAAGTTATATCCTAGATTTTTTATGTTTTCAAATAGATTATTTATCATTTAGTTCCAGGTATTAAATTTAATATTTCTTTTATACCCATACAATAATTGTCACTTGCTTCTTTACTTCTTTTATTTTTAAGAATTGATTCAGCTGTTTTAACCATTGCAGGATAAGCACTTCTTAATAAATGATTAGCATATATAACAACATTAGCACCTTTTTCAATTAAAATATCTTCTGTTACTGAATTATAAGATGAAGGTACTGTTATTAAAGGTACTTTTTTATTAAATTTACTATATGCGTCACAAAAATCAAAAATTTCTGTTGGATCGTCTTCTTTACTATGAATCATTACTCCATCAACCCCTGCATCAATATATGCCTTAGCTCTTTTAAGTGCATCTTCTAAACCTGCTTTTAATATTAAGCTTTCAATTCTAGCAATAATCATAAAATCATCTCCTACTAAGGAAGATTTACCTATTTTAATTTTTTTAGAAAATCCTTCAATTGAATCTTGTGTTTGTTTTACATCAGTACCAAATAATGAATTCTTTTTAAGCCCCACCTTATCTTCTATAATAACTGCTGACACACCTAATCTTTCTAAAGTTTTTACTGTAAATGCAAAATGTTCAGGTTTACCTCCTGTATCACCATCTAATATAATTGGTTTAGTTGTTACTTCTAACACATCATTTAATGTTCCATATCTGTCAATTAATTCAATATCTGGTTTTCCTTTAGCTGTTGAATCTGTTAAACTTGACATCCATATACCATCAAACTCATTATTTTTATAAGATACATTTTCAGCTATAATACCTGTTAATCCATTATGTGCTTCTAGTATTCTTACTATTGGTTTGTTTTCTATTAGACGTTTTAATTTCTTTTGTCTTATTTCAGGTGTAGTACCTATTTCTTTTAAAGAATTATGTAATTGTGTTGATGATATACCTTTAGTATAAGGAACTTCTATTAATTCACCTCCCCATTCAGAAAGGGCGTCTATTACTTTTTGTCTTGTACTTTTTTGTACTCCTTGTTTCCAATCATCTCCATGTAAAACATAATTAGGTTTATAACGATATAAATTATCAGTATAATCTAAAGTATCTTGAGGTACAACAGAATTAACATATTTTATACCTTCAATTACTTCTTTTCTTTGTTCATATGTTAAAGCAGGTAATCTTTTATAACTTGCTATAGCTTTATCTGTAAGAAGTCCCACTGTTAATTTTCCATACTTACTAGCTTCTTTAAGTATATTCATATGTCCCGGATGTATTAAATCCGCACTCATTCCTACGTAAATTGTTTTTTCCATATTATTAATTTATTGATGAAAACTTTCCATTAACCCAACCATGAGTCATAACGGGGGTTTTCCAATCCCCATACGTTTTTTCTAAAAATTCTTCTGTTTTATTTAATATATTGTACTTTCCATTATTTAAAGTAATAGTGTCAAATTTTTCAAAATGATAATTTGCTACTTCTACTTCTTTATTATCTAAGAAAAAATGGTAGTTTCCTTTATTGTTTTTAGCAACAAATAAAAGATCCATATAATAACCTTCTCTATAGAAACTAATTGTACGGTCGTTATCTACTATTCTCATTATATGCATGCCTTGTTTTTTTAAATCTAAAAATAGATCTTTAGTAAATAATTCTTTATTTTTTTCAAGAATATAAAAATCATCATCATGATCATGAGGTATTAAACTTTTATCTCTAAATGCTCCTAATAAAGTCCCAAAAGCTAAACCAATATCTATATTATGTTTTTTAAAAGTAGAAGATAATATTTTTATATTTTTTAAACGTTTTTCTATAGAATTTTTTGTTTTATAGTTTTTATTTCTAGGAAACCAATAATTAACAAAATGCTGATCTATTCCTTTAAATATTTTTTCATCATTTGTAGAAGATCCTAATCTACCATCTATTACAATAAAATCTTCATTAAAGTTAAAAGTACGTGTACCTGATAAACCTTCATACCAATTAGGTAATATACTTCTATCTAGAGTTTTTTCTGTGTATTTTTCTTTGTTTATATTAATTTCTTTAAAACCTATACTATAACCACTTTCTGGTCTTATAGGATTGGATTGTTGTATAGGTCTTATTAACTTATCTCCTAAAGTAAATATATTTCCTGCATTTTGGGATTCTGGATAATATACAAATCCTTCTTTACATTCAGGATGAATTGACCATTGGTTAATAGGATTTTCAGAATATAAAATTAATAAACCATCATCTGCAGATGTTCCTACTCCTTGTACTCCTTCTGTTTCATAATTAGCATTACGATATGTTTGAATAGTGCTAAATAAGAACCAAGTTTCTTTATGTTTATATATTATAGGATTATATATTTTTATATTTTGGCCTATTTCTTTATATAATTCCCATTTATAAGGAAAATCTGTTGATTTGTATATCTGTAAATTACCTTTAGCGCTTTCTGGTATCATGTATACTTCTTCCTTATATTCAAAAATACAAGGAGAAGATAAATCATAAGGTTGGTTTAAGGCAGTTGTAGGAGGAGATACTTTCATATCTTTACTTATAGAACAGTATTTTATTATTCCATTATCTACAAAAAATATATAATTAGTATTATTATGTTTATATATAAAAGGACAAGAATAATTTTCTCCTTCATGGGTAATAAATTTTGATAAATCATTTAGATTAAATATATCCCCATTATTATTTTTTATAGCTGTTATCCATTTAGTATCCATTATATAGCTGCTCTCCTAAATTAAATTGCCATTCATAATCTATATCAAAACATTCTAATTCATCCATTACATGTAATTTTATGTCTCCTTCTTTTTGAAAATCACCCATCCATATATTATTTTTTATAGTATCCATTCTACTAGCATATAAAACATGAGCTGCTTCATATACAGGTTCAACATATTTAGTGTTCATAATTGTTAATCCTTTAGGCCATGGGGTAATTAATTTACCATTTTTATCCCAATAATATGTTTTTTTCTCCCAAACACTAAATAAACCATCTTCTTCTTGGTTTATGTATGTTTCTATAAAATTATCTATAGTTTCAGTTTTTAGTAAAGGTGAACAACCATTTACTTTTATTACATATTTAAATGGTAATTTATCATGCCATTCATATATTTCTTGTAAACTTGATTCAGCATTTGCTGATTTTTCACTTCTATTATAAATGTTAACATTATGTTTTTTAGCTATTTCTATTAATTCTGATTCATAAACTGAAACATAAAAATTATCTTTAGGGATTATTTTTGATGCTAATACTTTTTTTATTGCTATTTCAAATAAATTAGTATCATTAAAAGGTTTTATCATTTTTTGAGGAACCCTTTCAGAATTTAATCTAGCTTGAACAACAACTAATACATCTTTTATATCCTTCATAACTTAATATTAATTTTTCTTTCATCAACAGTTAATTTACTTATAGATGGATTTTCATATATTGAATCCCCTTTAATATGTGTTGTAGATACTTCTTCAATTACACATCCATTTTTTGTTCTAAATGAATGATTAACTTTTCTATTAATTAAAATAGGTTTACCTTTTTCTAATTGAATATCTCTACCATTTAAGTTTAAAATACAATCTCCTTTAAGTAATTCAAAGCATTCTTCTTTTTGTAAATGTCTATGAGTAGGATGAGATTGCATAGGTAACATAGCTATAATTTTTTTACAATAAGTTCTATTTATTTTACTTATAATTAATGCCCCCGTTTCGTGAAATTTATCTAGCCCAAAATGACATGATAATTCTGTATCGTCTTTATCTGTAACTGTTACTCCTGCATCTGATAATATTTTATTAAATGTTGCTTTAATTCTTTGTAATTTATCTTCTCTTTCAGGATTAATAAGATATTCTTGTTTTAATGGGTCATTTCTGTCAATATCTAATAATAATTTTTGTCCTATGATTTCATCAATGTTAGATACATTTAAGCATCCTTCTTGTAAAGGCATTGCATAATATAAATCTTCTTTTTGAATAGTATATCCTGAATTTAATTCGATTTTAGCATATACTCCTCTTTTTAATTGTTCTAATGCTTCACTTTTACTCCAATCTCCTCTAGACGCTGATTCTAATAATTGGATTTCATCAATTACAATTTCCATTTGTTCCGCCGTACATGAATATGCATTTAAATCGATTGTATCCGTTTTTTTACCAATATGTTTTTCGATTATCGTTGCCCCCATTGCTACAGCATAAGGGGATACTGATTTTGTGTCTGGTCCTTCATGTGTAGAATAACCTATTTCTATGTCAGGAAATTCTTCTTTTAATTTTTTAATTCTATATAAAAATGCATTTTTTATTGGAGTTGGATATTCAGCTATGCAATGTAAAAAAGAAAAATCTCTACCTGATTTTTTAAATAAATCATAAACTTTTTTAAGATGTTTTATAGTAGCTCCTCCTGTTGAGATGATGATTTTTCTATTTATTTTTGATACTTCTCTTAATAAAGGCCAATCATCAACAGAACAAGATGCTATTTTTAGTACTTCAACACCTAAATCGTCAAATAAAGGAAGAGATTCATTATCAAAAGGAGTAGATACACTTAATAATTCTTTTGAATGTATATAATTTACAATTTCTCCAAATTGTTCTTTACTTAATCTAGTTTCATTAAATCTTTTAACGTATTTTAAGTCATTACGATTTTTATAATCAGGGTGTATAAATGTGTCTAAATTTCGGAATTGTAGTTTAACTCCTGCATTTATTTTTTTACGTTTTGCTAAATCAGCAAAATCATCTATAATTTTTTTAGCGTGATCTACGCTACCCATATGGTTATTAGCCATCTCAAAAATGTAAAACATATATTATTCTTTTATTTCTTCAATTCTTTTTGTCTTATCACAAATTAATAAATCGTAGGCGGGTTTTTCTCCTACAGACAATTTATGATATTTACAACCCCATTCTTTTAATTGACTTTTAGTCAATTTATACCAATCTAACCCTGTGACTGATCCCCTTGCTGTCCAATAGGTTATCTCATTATTATTATATAATGTATTGATTTTTTTTATGTTAGCCAAATTAGGTTGTGCATTTTTATAATCTCTTTTATTAGAGAATTTATTTAAACCATCTTCATAAAAACAAATGGTATCATCTATGTCTACAAATATTTTCATATAGTATCGTAAAAATTATTTTGTGCTTCTTGTCTTAAAATATGTTTAGGGTGGTATAACGCCCATTCTTCTTCTGCTGGTAATAAAGCTCTTGTAGACATCCCAATTATTACTTCATGAACTTTTTGGGTCCATTGGATTTTTGGTCCGTTTTGTATAATTCTTGTTTGATAATCTGGCCAATTAACCCAACCTTTTTCATTTACATTCCAACGCCATTTATTTATATGTTCTTGTGTTAAATCTTCTACAGTGTTAACTCTAGGAACTAAAAATAATTCTGTTGTTGGGTTGATTTTTAAAAGTGGCTTTAAATTTACAATTAAATCTTTGTGTGGTAATTCGTCTGCGTCAATTTGAAATATCCAATCGCCTGTACAGTGTTCTTTTAAGTTGTTTTTAAATGAAGCAAAATCTCCTTTTAGAGGAAATTCTATAACTTTTACAGTTGAAAAATCACCTAATACTCTGTATACTTCATGTGTAGTATTACCTTGATCACATTGAACAACTATCTCATCTTCTTCATCTATATGTGATGTTAAAAATTCTAATAATTTTTCTAATTCAACGTGTTCATTACATACAGGAATTGCATAACTAATTTGCATCCTCAACTAAATTTCTATCGAACATTCCTAAATCTTCAGCAGCATCCATAAAACACAATTTATCATAACGTTTTATATTTTTCATATCCATTCTTTTTTTATAAAAAGTGCCTGGATTAGTAGGATCTGGATATTTTTCTTGTTCTTCTTCAGGAATAGGAATAGCTTTAACTACTGTCCACATCCATTCATCCTTACCTGCTCCTTTAATAGGTTCTGGAAATATCATACCTTTTTCAGGCATTGTAATAGTTGTAGGAAACCATGCTAATTTTTCTCCTCCTCCAGGGGGTACAAGATCTAACCTTAAAGCTTTAATTAATTCAGCTGTTAGTTCCATTGTTTGTTTTAATCCTTCACTATCTAAAGTCATAGTAGTGTTTGAAGTATAACCACTAGTCATACAAAGCCATGTTTTTACTACGCCATCTTGTGTTGTAAATTCTGACTCATAACATGCGTCACTATCACAAACTGGGCTATTTACTAATTTGTCTTGTCCTTGTTTTATCATAATTTTAATGTTTTAGGTAATTTAGGTAATGTTATTTTTGGTAAAGATGTATTTGTCTTTTTAAGTTTAGGTAAATTAAGACCTACTGTTTGCGGTGCAGCTTCTACTTTAGGTAATAAACTATTTAATTTTTCTACCATTTTATCAAAACTGAAGTTATCTTTTAAATATTGTGTTTGTTTACGAGATGATTTTTGGTATTTTTTGTTATTTTTAAACACATCTTTCATAGCTCTACTTGCTACATCTGTATTAATGTTAAACCATTGTGATTCTTTAAGTAAAAACTGATTAGATGTTGATGAATGTACATTTTTTAAATCACCACCAATTAAAACATTATAATCTGGGTGAATAAAATCAGTATGTCCACTCCAATTAGATACAATTGTTGGTTTACCTGTTATTGCTGCTTCAGCTAATGGTCTACCATAACCTTCACCCTTTGTAAATGATACAAATGCTTTTATTTTATTATCATTATTTAATTGATTCATTTCATCATCAGTCATTTCACCATGTAAAAGGTAAATATTTGGTAAATTTCCAGGTACTTGGTCTTTAATTTCATTAATTTTTTTAAGTATAGTTTCTCTGTCTAATAATGAATAACTGACTCTATTACATTTTAAAATTAAAGCTGGTTTTTTCTTTGTAGGTGTATTAAAAGTCTCTAAAAAGGTTTTAATCATTAGTCCTGTGTTTTTTCTATCTTCTCCAAACGCTCCTGGTAACCAGTGTCCCGTATAAAGGAAACAAAAATTTTCTTTTACATCTTTAAGTAATCTTGAATCTTGTGGTTTTTTATTATATTTATCTAAATCTAAACCTTCAAATAATACTTCAATAGGTTTTTCTATTTTAACAGTACCTATTACATTTTGTTGTTTATTTCTTTTTTCAAAACTAGTAGATAAAGCTACATTTTTAGAATGATTAGAACTAACTAAATTTAAATGCATTCTATTACTACCTTCTATAAACTCACCAGGATAAATAGTTGATTCAATACCCGCAGATACACCAATATTGTATTTTCCTACTGATTGGAATTCATTAGGCACAGTAATCATTACCCATACATCTGGTTGTTTTTCTAATCCATGAATAAAACGTTGTCTTAATGGGTCATCTTGTGGTAA
>Ga0181389_1001221_pt1 | contig 10172 bp, 18 predicted proteins | sample 12SPOviralmetaG_FD_130121 | JGI IMG/M metagenome (GOLD analysis project Ga0181389, IMG submission 130121) | Marine viral communities from the oligotrophic San Pedro Time Series (SPOT) site, San Pedro Channel, CA, USA - 12 SPOT_SRF_2010-06-29 | ecosystem: Environmental > Aquatic > Marine > Strait...
GACGCAGGGACATTCTTTAACGAGTCTGCCTTTGTGAAAGCATTGAAGACACCTAACACAGTGATACTATTAGATGAGGTATCGAGAGCACATCCAGAAGCTTGGAACATACTAATGACAGTACTTGATCCAGGTCAGAGATATATTAGACTAGATGAGGCTGTAGGAGCTCCAACTATTAAAGTTGCGGAAGGAGTATCATTCATTGGTACTGCCAACCTAGGAGCTGAGTATACTTCTGTAAGAGTAATGGACAGAGCATTGATAGATAGATTCACAATTGCAGAGATCCCTTACTTAACTGAAGCTCAGGAAACCTCACTACTACAGAAGGTCTACCCAGAGATGGAAGTAAGTGATGCAGAGAACCTCGCAGAGATAGCGAAGCTAACAAGAGATGAGATACAGAGTGATCAACCACAGATCAGTACTATGATCTCTACCCGATCAGTAATTGAAATGGGAGGATTACTAGTAGATGGCTTCTCACTTGGTGAAGTAGCACAAGTAGGGATTTACCCACTATACTCAGAAGAGGGAGGGTTACAGTCAGAGAGAACATTCATGAGACAGATAGTCCAGAAGTTCATATCAGATGGAACAGACGAGAACTTGTTTAACGATCAAGCAGAAGAAGAGACTCACTAATGGGAAGATCTAAGATGTCACCAGAGGCAAGGGAGTTTGCAAAGGTGAAAAGATTCATACAGAAACGGTTTCCGGGAGCTTATACCATTAGAAGGCACGATAACAGCTTTGCAGTAGTAGATGGGAACGGGAGGAGCATAGTAGACCCAGAGCTACTACTTCCCCCAGCCCCTACAGTAAGAGAGGCATGGAGGCAAGCCAAGTACACAAATTGGTTTAGCAATATGATAAGGAAGAGTGCCAATGCCTTTGACGAGAGTAAAGTATACACTAGTAAGAGAGGAGATAGAAGCACATGGTAGGACAAACACATAGGGGTACCCCCCATATATTCATGCGTGGAATAGGGGGGTATACCCATAGTGAAAACGCAGTATACGCAGGGGGTATCCCCCTGTTTTACCGCGTAAATCCCTGGGAATCAGGGTGTTATAATACCGTGAAAACGGTAGCTTATATGCCATATTATCGGGATCTAAACCTACACACATTTGGATGCCAATTTTTTTGCTATAGAATATTAGACACATCACCAATACTTCGTATTGTTGTATGTATTTGGGAAAGAGGGACTATTTATATGAAAGAGTTAATAAAAAAAATTACAAAAAAAATCTCTATATGAAAAGGAGTAGACTAATGGAATTGGCTAATATCGCGCTACAAGAAGCTGGCGGTGATACAAGCTGGATCAAAGACCCTCAGGTAAAAAGCAAGGTTGATATGGTGATTAAGACACTAGGTAGTCTAACCGGTCCAGGGGAAACAGTGGACGGCGAAACCTTGCAATTCATAATAGAAGCTCTCGGTATGGACGAACAAATGAAGAAGCAATTAAGTGGATCCAAATTCCATGGTGATTTAGAGACAGATTATGCCTCTGAATCTGTAATCAATGAATCAACGTCTTTACAACTTACTCCAGAAGAAGCTGGTAAGTTAAAGTATCTACTCGAACAAAAGCTAAACGATTGGAAAGATAGTCCTGGGTTTTGGTCAGAACATATTGTGGCGGTAGAAAGCATTCTAAAAAAAATGAAATAATGAAAAAGAGTAGACTACAAGAATTAGCCGGAATCAAGAAAACATTGAATGAAGGATACGCGTGGGAACGTGATGAGAACGGAGCCCTACCTACCCTAGAATCCAGTACTGCTAAGCATGCTGAATCTCTAAAAGAAGCCGCTCCAGGTAAGAGCGATCCAGAAGCACTAAAGGCTGCACTTGTTGCAATAAACGATAGTCAGGATGATATGACATCTGAGGATCTCCTTGGAGCTATCGAGGATGGGTACTACGCATTAACTGATAATCTCCCTAACCTTATTAATGATCTCCAGAAGGCTATTAAGCTGCACGCAAAGATTAATCCTAAGGATATGGATCAAATAGCAGTATTGCAGAACGAGTTAAAAATATACAAAGGTATCCAAACGCTAGTTGACGAGAGTGCCATTGGATCAGTACTATAAGACATGAAGAAAAGCAGACTACAAGAGCTGGCTGGAATCAATGAGAACCAGTATGGCATAGAAGACATTGCTAATGAGTTAGTAGATAAGCTCAAGACTGATACATCGTTATCTAATGCCGGCATAAGTCTTGAAGGTCTTAACTCGCAACAAGAAAGAATATTGAATGATGCACTATTAAACGCGCTCATGGATATCGGAGAAGAGTATAATATAGTATTTTAAATTATGAAGAAAAGTAGACTACAAGAACTAGCTGGACTTAGCGAAAGCAAAGTCACTATTGACGATAAGGATGGTCAAATCATTTATGTTGCTCTCACTTTAGGCTATAATCGTATGATAAAAAACATGGCTTTAACACCTGAGGAAACGGATCGGTTAGAAAAATTAATGAAGGACTTTGGCCGGGCTTATAGCGGAGACAACCACCTCCCTTCCTCTATGGCTTCTACCGGAGTTGATGCAACGGCAAACCAATTAGATCGAAGATAAAATGAAAAAGACTAGACTACAAGAATTAGCGGGTATTAAAGAATACAAACCTCAATTCCAACAAGCGGGAGCTGGTATTAGTACCAATCGGGATTCACAGGATGGGGACAGAGAGCTCCAATTGAATAAAGCGTTCCTAACGGATAACGGATTTGGGGAAAAGCCAAATCACACGCGCGGCATACAACGCGCCACGGCTCAACAAATCAAGAAGCAGTACCAAACGCTGGACAAGGCTCTTATCGCAATGAGGAGTCTATTGGATAACGCGTATGATGAAATGGAAGAGTGGTACACTGACGACAATGATGCAGTAGGTGCACTTATGAAGGAGATGGAATTGTTTAAAGCAATGGACGATATTATTGAAAGCTCGTTCTTACCTAAAGTAAAAATGTAATGAAACTGAATAGACAAACATTAATGGAAAGAGCTGGTCTCAAAGAAGAGGACAAGTTCTATGATGCAGATAAGGAGCAGAAGCACGATGAGGAGGATATGCCTGGAGGGTATGATGATGAAGGTCGACCTTTAGGAGAGTCTATTACTAACATGGATCCTAAAGCTAATAAGCTACATCAAGCAATCTCTGAGGCAATTTTCAGAATAGACGAGAATATGAATTATAAGATTTTTGCTGATGCTGTAGCGTTGATGTTGGAGGATGGATATGGAGCACATAATTTCGATATGTTCCAAGATCATTTACGTATGCAATTAAACACCTTTAAACAGAACAATTAATTATGAAAACAACTAAAACAAGGCTACAAGAATTAGCCGCTATCAACAATCCTTTTGTTGAATCTAAAAAAGAAACAATAAAGGAAGCTGATGCTAAAGTTATTCCTTCTGCAGCAGGAGGTGATATTCAAATGACTGTAACCTTTGAAAAGGCTATTGAATACTTCCAAGAATCAGCTGAAGAGGTGGGATTACCAATCGATACTAATGATCCATCATTTCAACAAAAACTTGCAAATATAATGCAAGAAGATCTTGAGATATGGTTAGTTGATAATGGTGCTCAGTGGTTAGAGGATGGTATTGGTGGAGGTGCGTATGATGATTTAGACACTGGACTTGGATCACGTTAAACCTAGAAACAATGGCAAACAATACAACCGATATTACTCCAGAAGAATTCGTAACATGGCTGAAAGGCTATCTGGATGGATTACCTAAAGATAAACTGGATTACACGATCTGGGATAAGATTCGTGAAAAACTAATATACGTTAAAAAGGAAGATATATGAAGCTAACAAGAAAGAGACTAATGGAGATGGCAGGTCTCAAAGAGGCAGTAGCCCAACCAAACACAATCTTAGTCACACGTATGGATAATGGAAATACCGATATGCAGTTTCCTGATCCTCAAGAAATGGATAATGATATTTATGCTGATGCATTAGAGATGGCTGAAGACAAATACGCTATGGGTACCAAGATAGAATTCATCTATATGGATGCAGCAGGCAAATCTCATGAGGGTGAGGTTGAGCTTAGAGGTGATAGCGATTACGAAGGTCCTTACTTTGAAGACGGTAAGAGTGATAGTGTTAGAGATAAAGCCGTTATTGATTTAATTGATGATTTCTCTTAATTATGAAGACAACTAAACAACGATTAATGGAACTAGCTGCTATTAACAATCCGTTTGTTAATGAAGCACAAAGCTGGAAACCAGAAGATAAGATTATCATGACGATGGAAGTAACCATTGATGATATTATGAAAGCTCTACAAATTGCAGGATTGCAAATTAATCCAGACATGATAGCTTCTCCAAACAGCATAAACACGTTTGAAAAAACACTAGCTGAAGCATTGACTACTCACATTCAAAAAGGAACGCGTTTGTCAATTATGCTTTCTAATATGTGGAAAGAAGGAGTATTCAAAGGAGCGCAAGGTGAAATGGTGATACGAAAATACTAATACTAATATGAAAAAAGCAGACATCAGTAATATTGTAAACGAAGAGGTATCGAGAATTCGTACTATCGTTGAAGAAGAAGTAAAGGTATATAAAATACAAGAATCTTTTAAGAAAGGCGATAAGGTGAAGTTTGTTGGTGAGAAGTCTATCTTCAAAAACTTAGATCCAAATAAAACATATACTGTTGATGATATAATACCTCACAAAGATAGAGAAGATCGATATATAATTGATCAGAACCCTTTGAAGGCAGAGGATCTTCAACTCGCTGAATCAGTTAATGAAGCAGCTCCACCTAAATTCACAGCTAAGGAATTCGTTGCATTTGTTAATGATGAATTCGATTCTGAGACATTACAACTGATGCAAAACGTGTTAGCGGAAAGATTGAAATTTCTCGATAAAATGAAGGATATGGCTAACCCTCGCACAGTGGTTCAAGGGTATATGCGTAAGGATGATCTTAAAGAAAATCTTGGTAGATACGATGTAAAATTGGAGGAAGGAGCGTTTTCAGAATTGCAAATTTTAGCCGATGAATCGAGTAGTTTTGACGAATTTTACGCTAAAGTAAAGCAAGAATTTCCGGACGTAAATGACGAAAAAATGAAGGTAATGTTGCGCTCCATGTACGATGACAAATCGTTCACAATGGCGGAAGAAGTTACCAATAATCCGCTGGATTCTGGTGTTTTTGACACGATATGTGAGGTGGCTCAAATGAATGGATTTACCAAGAAAATCGATAATAAATTCAGAACAAGCACAGCTCTTGTATTGCATATTTCCAAGCAATTATCCGAAGAAAATCGACGAGATTTCGTACGAGATGTGCGAGAAATCAAACGAGCTTTCAATAACGAAGAATACGTTTTATAAAAGAATTTAAAGGTATAAAGTTAATGCCGGCAAGACCGGCATTTTCTATTTTTCAGAGCTATTTATAATTAACATGAGCATCTTTAAGAGGTTATATAATGCTGTAAAGGTTTCAAGAATTGTGATGTTCTTAAATAGAAAATTTATGGCTTTTAGAGATATTTTCAAAGATGATAATGGTATTAATGAGAAAACTATAGTTGGTTTTCTTTCATTTGGTATGATGGCAATATTTGCAATCACAGACATTATAACTGGCGTATTAGGCAACCATCTAGTTATTTCAGAGTTTATTTACAACTCGTTTTTAATAGTAACTTTAGGTAGTTTTGGTATTGCTGAGATTGGTAAAGTTTTTAGTAACAATAAAACAAGTAATAAAAATGAAGAAGTTTCTGACGAAGAAGTTTAACACACTTATGTTGGCAGTATTGCTGCCAATATTATCGATAGCACAAGCTCCTTGTAATTTTGATAGCACGAACGCCTATCAACAGTGCATCACTGGCCAGAACGGCATACCTGGAGGTCAAGCAATTATTATATTTGAATGGTTCAACGCTCCCGGAAGTTGTGAAGTAACTTCTGTGGAATACTCAAACGCAGAAGGCGCAGGTCCATTCACATATCCAGTAGGACAACCCCCCAATGTACCAGGTGGTAACTTTGGTGTGTATGCGGGACCGGGTAATGGACAACCTGCAAACCCTAACTGGTCTGTAGAGCATTATTTGGTTTTGAACTATGCTAATGGAACACAATCCGATACCATAGCATACACTCCATACCCATGCATACCTGGTTGTATGGATTCACTTTCAGAATCATACAATCCATGGGCAACTGAAGATAATGGTTCGTGTGTATATGCAGGTGGTGGTAATAATGGATGTGATCCTGGAGATTTTGAAATAACAATCGAAATAACTCTAGATAGCTATCCAGGCGAAACTTCATGGATATTAGTAGACTTGTCAAACGGGAATCAGCTCGAATATAATTTGATGGGTACTTACGATTTCAATGATATAGGACAAACCTACAGCTATACTGTGTGTATTGATCCTGCAGGTGCAGAGTTAATATTCAACGATTCTTTTGGTGATGGTTTAGCTGGATCAACTACTGGCGGTACGGTTGATGGTGATGTTACTATATATGATTGCAATGGCAGTGTCTTGTGGCAATTAGGTAATCCTAACTTTGGCTCTACAGTATATTCGGGACCAGTGTTTGGTGTTCCTTGTAGTGGCATAACTCCTGTGTTAGGATGTACAGATCCTGCTTATCAAGAGTTTGATCCACTAGCAACACAAGACGATGGTACGTGTGCTAACCTGCATGTGTATGGATGTATTGATACTGCTGCATTCAATTACGATTCTAATGCTACAATGCAAGCTATAATACCAACTTGCGACTACACACTCACAATAGAAGATGATGCAAGTGATGGCTGGGGGAACTCTTGGTTAGGTGTTTCTCAAGGAGCAAATTTATGGACATATACTATGGGGCCTGGAGCTTCTAGTGAAACTTTTTCATTACAATTAGACACTGACAAGCCAGTTGAGGTGTTTTATTTTGAGGTAGGCGGACCACAACAACCTCCAGCACAAGTCGAATTTCAAACTTGGCATAACTCATTTAGATTAGAAAATGCTAATGGTGTGGTGTTGTTAGAAGAAGGAACTAATCCATTTGCTAACAACGGGCAAGGAGCATTACAGCCTTTTGAAGAACCAACATGGACTACATACTCAGCATTGCCATTTTGTGGAGATTATTGTGAGCCTAAAGTGTTTGGCTGTATGGATTCTACTTCGTTTAATTATAATCCGCTAGCTAATACTGATGACGGTTCGTGTATTGCAGTTATAGAAGGCTGTACGAATCCTTTAGCTTTCAACTATAATGCAAATGCAAATGTGGACGATGGATCTTGTATTGCTACAGTATATGGTTGTATGGATTCAATCTCATGGAACTACAATCCACTAGCTAATGTGGATGATGGATCTTGTATATATTTTGGATGTATGGATCCATTAGCTTTAAATTATGATTCAACTGCAAATGTAGATAATGGTACATGTATATATCCAATTTATGGATGTACAGATCCAACTGCTTTTAATTATGACCCATTAGCTAATGTGGATGATGGAAGTTGTATTCCAGTAATTTACGGTTGTATGGACCCAACCGCTTTTAATTATGATCCACTAGCCAATACAGATAACGGCTCTTGTGAGCCAGTCATTTTTGGTTGTATCGATTCAACAGCATTAAATTATGATCCACTAGCCAATACAGATAATGGAACATGTATATTACCAGTTGCGGGTTGTACAGATCCAAATGCATTTAATTATGATCCAACAGCAAATGTAACAGATTCGTCAGCTTGTTTATATGACGCAGGATGTGTAGGTGGTCCTGGAAACCCTTATTGGTTAAACGATGGATGCTATGCTTGGGTAATTGATGTTGATGTTTATTGTTGCGAAAATGAATGGGATGCATCATGTCAATCTATGTATGATTACTGTCAACAAGGGTGGCCAGTGGGTATTGACGAGATGGATATTAATGGAATTCTCGTATATCCAAACCCAACAGACAACACCGTCACTATTGAAACACACCTAACATTTAAGTATGAGTTGAGAGATATGATGGGTAAACTAATATTGACTGGAAAGGATAATCGTTTAGAGTTGGGTACATATGAAACCGGTGTATATTTATTAACACTAATACACGAAGAAAAGAGATTTACTAAAAGAATTATAAAACAATGAAGCAGCTTTTAATACTATTCTTACTAATACCAACAATATTATTCAGTCAAGAAGAGCAATCTAAATTCTCTAAGACTGTTAAAAAGTTAGTCAAGTACTCTACGTTTTATGGAGCAGTCTCAGGCGGTAACTCGATCTCAGATGTTGACGTATTTTCAGTGACAGATGGATTGCAGACAAACACAGTTAAAACACCTTTCGATTATTCAATAGCGTTAGGAGTTAGAAAGATTGCTAGATTTGGATATGAAAATCGAGCTAATGTTTTCTATGACGGTACTGAGAAATCTTATGGAGATGCTGCTACAGTTGGAAAGATAAATGGATTTGAATTTCTATTCGAGGCAGATTGGACCAGACAACAAGGGACATCGTTCTTTAATCAAGATCACTTTTTAAGGTATGTAGCTAATCATTGGATAGCTAAGGTTGAGTATGTTCAAGATGGATTTGCAGATATTCAATATTTTGAATCTTCAGAAAGATATAGACAAAAAATAGGCGATAAGTTGTCGTTTAATATAGGAGCAGTGCAGCGTATATCGGAGCCGTATGGATACAATCCATTAGAAAGTTGGTTGTTGTCCGATGGTAATTTGCATTATACGCAACTCGCATTACAAGAGGGATATGATGTTGAGTTTGATGGAGATGGAGGTGTAACATATTTTAATCCTGCAGGAGATGTAGTTGCAGAGAATACACAAGTGTGGGAAGCTGTAGTTATTCCAGAAGTATTAGCAGAATATACAGAAAAAGAACGCAGTGCATTAGACCTGCAATGGAACCATTCCCTTGTTATAGGGTTTGACTTCTATCATTATACTAAAGATTTTTGGTTGCACTCATGGGGTAATATAATGCCAGTGCACCTAAAGGCAAATAGTGATTACTCGTATCACAACTTTAATAGCGGTCAGTGGATCGACTACTCTGGAGGATTGATTTTCGGTTACAAGTTCAATAAAAGCTTAGGAGTGTTCCTAGAAGGCAAATATAACAAGTACTGGAATCGTAGTTGGCATAACTTTAGTGTTGGTGTCAATTACATAATTTTTTAAAAATGGCAAAAGAGTTAAATGAGGATACAGGTTTTAAGATAAGTATTAAATCTTTGGTAGGTCTTGCTTTTGCAATTGCGACCATAGTAGGAATGTGGTTTGCACTACAAGCAGACATACAAGAAGCAAAAGAGCTTCCGATCCCTCCAGATCCTGAAGTGACACGGATGGAGTACGATATGAAAGATCAGTTGGTTCGACAAACTATTATGACAACTCAAGAAGATGTCACAGAGTTGAAAGAAGATATGGATCGTATAGAAGAGAAAATTGACAAACTAAGATAAAAGCTATGAGATTAATATTGATGTTTGCGTTAATGTGTTTGTGTGCTACGAAGAGCTATTCTCAAGTAGTTGTTAAGCATTTTAATGCTTCGTGGAATGATGCTAATAAGGTAGCTTGGCTTGGAAAGTTAACAGACTGCAGTGTTAAGTATTATGATCTTACCAAATATCCTAAACTAAAAACAAAGTATAAAATAGTAGTATTACCTACTATAATAGTGTTTGTTGATGGAGAAGAGAAGAAAAGATATCAGGCTAATATTATGATGCAGATTGATGCAAAACAAGAAAATGTGCAGGAGTTTGTAGATGAGTCTATAATGAGTGATTTCTAATAAAAAAATAAAATATGTTGTTAAAAAGAGGAAGTAGAGGTTTAGAAGTAAAGGAGTGGCAGAAGGTGATAGGTACGCCAGCAGATGGAATATTTGGTGCAGGTACAGAGAAATTAACTATTGCATGGCAAAAGAAAAATGGATTGGTGGCTGATGGTATTGTGGGACCTGCAACATGGGAAGTAGCTGGTATTGATACTGATTTATCTGCTAGTACAAGTGCAGAAGATACGGCATATGACAAAGATGA
>Ga0181389_1001226_pt1 | contig 10138 bp, 4 predicted proteins | sample 12SPOviralmetaG_FD_130121 | JGI IMG/M metagenome (GOLD analysis project Ga0181389, IMG submission 130121) | Marine viral communities from the oligotrophic San Pedro Time Series (SPOT) site, San Pedro Channel, CA, USA - 12 SPOT_SRF_2010-06-29 | ecosystem: Environmental > Aquatic > Marine > Strait...
CCATCACTTCTTAAAACAGTATCAAATGCAAGTTCAGTACTTAAACCAGTCCTTGATTGATTTTGTGTAGTAGTAGTTGTAGTTGTTGTAGTTGATTGTGTAGGTCCACCAAAACCGCCAAAACCAAAACCGCCAAAACCTCGTTCAAAATCTTCTCCAAGCCACCAAGGTCTGAGACCAGTGTTAAAACCTCCAGTCCCTGTAGTTTGTTCGTCAGTTTCTACTCCAGTCCAATTTGTTTCCCATTCATTCCACACTGTACCTAATATACCAGCTTCTTCAGCCATTTGTTTAAATTGGTCATATGAAGATGAATCATCTATTACAACATTTGGTCTTACATCAGTTTCTTTCCATTCGTCTGAATCAGGAGAAAGCTCCATAGTTCCAGCCCAACTAAATACGTTGTATGGATTTACATTTGAGAATGTTGATGCATAAGGTTGATTGATATAATTAACATCTGTTGCCATTGGCATAGTAGCTAATGAATTTGTTAATGTTGCTGCACCAGAAGTTGAATTGCTTTCTGTACTTAATCTTACTAAGTTAACATTTCTTTCATCAAACTTAGGTCTTAATATACCATTTGATTTATCTATTGCTGCTGTATAATCTGGATTTCCTGAATCTCCAACTGAATGACTTCTAAATCCATCTACTATAAATCCATTTTTTAATCTTGAAAATCCATTACCATCAAACAATTCTACGTCAGCAGCGCTTTGTTCTAATAATGATAGGGATGTATAATATTCTAAGTTTTTAATTCTTTTATCAAGTGCACCAATATCTTTCATGGTATATCTTGTGTTATTAAGAATTTTTGGTTTAACATCGTCTAATTCATATATGAAAGGTTTTAAGTTTAAGTCATATATACCCATTGCGTCATCAGGTGTTTCTGGAGCTTTAGGATTTAAATTTGGTACACCAACTGCTGTTTTAAATTCGCCTTTACGATTAATAAAGACTTTATCAATTCGTGGCATGTAATGTTCTACTTGAGCAATAGGTGCTGAATTTGGTTTAACTGGCTGTGGATTACTTGCGTTTGTTCCTGTAAAATTATCTGCTCCAGCATCAGCCTTTGTTGGTCTAAAGTCTAAACAATCTAATAAATTAAAGGTTCCCTTAGAACTATTAAATAATATTTTTTTCTTTCTATCTGCTTCTGGATATGAATCAACTGAGAAATAATCTCCAGATGCATGTGTATAATGGTCAAACGTAACTGTTATATTACCTGCAGGTGTAGGGAATCCTGGCTTAAGTGTGACTTTACCATTTTGATAAAAATTATCTCTTTGTCCATTATCTAATATAAATCTATCTGTAATATTTACTGATTGAGCATCAGTAACAGATACTATTCTTATAATATCTGATTTGTCTAAGCTTAATGCACTCCCTGAAAGAGCTCCAGCTTTTGTAGCATTATTAACTCTATTTTTTTGTTTTTGTAATATATTTTTTCTTACATCAGCCATTACTTTCATTCTGGTAGAACCAGCAGTAACTCCACTAATATTACCAAATGTTAATGATGTCGATCCATCTGAGCCAGATGTAATTTGCGGTGTAGTATCAATAACACCAGTACCTAAAGAAGCTGTAATAGAACTTGTATTTACAAAAGTTCCATCAGAAATTGAAATAGCATTTGAATTTAAATCAAATAATTGTTTTACTACTATAATAGTATCTGTTGTTGTACTACCTGTTTTTAAAGTTTTGACAGCGGCTTGTGGCAATTTAAATACCATTGTGTTATTACCGACTTCAAATAGATTACCAGCTGAAGCTAAATCACCGATAAAGTTTTGAGTATTTCCTGTTTGGTTAACACTTCTTACTGCACTAAATACATTATTACCAGACATGTTAACATCAAAAAGATGTAGCCTTAATTCTCCACTTACAAATTCTATAGCTCTTGCTCTTGCTGTTCCTATAACACTACCGCCTTGTCCTGTTGCGTTATGTAAATTCATTGTTGCAAAAGTATTAACATCTGGCATACCTTTTACAGTTGATGCTGTTAATTTGACATAGTTTCCTACTTGTGCACTTGTTGTAGCTACATTGACTGTATTTGTAGAATTTGCACCTCTTGGTTTTTCTACTACTAAATTTTTAGTTGTATTATTTTGAACTCTGAATCCTTTTACATAAGCTACTGATGGGTCAATACCTACAACTAATCTATCTTCACCGAATGTTGTAGCTGCGCCTGTGTTAGCAGCATCTCCATCAGCTATAATTTCAGCAGTGGTTTTAAAACCAAAGTTAGTTCCATCGTTTAAATATTCTCTTACATTAAGTTGAAATGGTTCTACAACGTAATCACCAGATTCTTCAAATGTTCTTCTTGCTAATCTTTCTGTTAATTCTGTATCGCCTGTTTTATCTGTTTTATCAATAGCAGCTTTACCATCTTCTATTACAACTAATGTAATATAATCATTTTCTGTTCTTGAAGATAAAGCTAAAGGTTCCTTTATAAGTGTTGTACTTATTTTATACCTTTTTGCTCCTGGAGCAGCTGTATTTGGAACACCTTGTGCGTTATCTAATAAAGTAGAATCTGTTCCTGATTCAACTATAGATTCTGTAACTCTTAAACCTATGATATAATTAGGTGTGTTTGTATATTTGTCTAATATTAATGAACCAGCTGGAACATAAGCAAATGTTCCTGATATAAAATATACACCTTCTTCTATATTTATTGTTGAGCCTAATCCAGTAGCAGCTGATGATATAGCTTTAGCATATCTTACTGGTGAACCATTAGATGATAATTCTTCGCCGTTTGCAAATACTGAAGTTGCATTATTTGTGCCTGAATTAGTATATTTTACATATAAAGTAGCTGGGTTTGAAGCATCGCCTTTTGCAACTACTTCTAATACTTCAGCAGTGACTCCGCCAGTAGCACCAGTAATTGTAGTACCTACAAATTCTGATAAATAGTTGTCTGCATTTAATGCACCAGCTGTTGAATGAGTAAATGATGATTCAATTTTAACAAAATCGTATTCTACATTTAATGTGACTTTACCGTTAACAACTCTTGAACCATCTTTAAAAGCGTATTGACCATAACGGTCTATTTGAGCTTGTAATGCAGTTTGTAATTGTGTAAGCTCTCTTGCTTGTACTGCATATCCTGGTCTAAACAGAATTCTATGATAATTCTTTGTTTCATCAAAATCATCAAGTGTGTAATCTGTAAAATTGTGTTTTACTATTGTTGTTGCCATAAATCTCTTCTCTTTCTAATTGATATTAGAATTCAATTATTACTTTAATATCTTCAATCTGTGTTGTTGTTCTGCTAATAGGATTTCTATTTTCTAAGAATAAAATCTCTCCACTTGCACGGTCTACTTCAGGACTACCTACTGCATTAGATGTTTCTAATGTATCTGCCTGACTTGATGACTGACCAGTAACGACTTCGCCATTTGCGAAAGCCTTATATCCTGTTTTTGAATTTTGATGGTATCTTAAATAACCATTTGATGTATCTTTTTCTACTACGTAAGCTTGAGCTCCGCCAGCTCCTACAATTAACTCATCAACTGTATAATTAGCTACTGTTGCAGATGAATTAAAGTCTAAATAACTTGTAGCTTTTAAAGTATCTGCTGTGGCAATATTACCAGCCAATGGAGTAGCGTTATAATCTCTTGGTTCATTAATTAAAGTAATTTGTCTAAAATCATTACCTACAGTTATATCACCACCATCATTTCCGTCTAGTTTAGAATTAAGAGCTACAAAGAATCCACCAAGTTCTGATACTGGGTCAACTCCATGTCCTGCTTTAGGAGCAATAACTGCTCTTGCTGTAGCGTCTGAACCAGCACCACCTGAAATTACAATATCAGCTACTCTATAATTAGTACCTTTATTTGCTATTGTGACTGCAGTGACTGCACCACTTCCAACTGTAACGCCGGCAGTTGTTGTGACTGTTGCTCCAGTGCCATCACCTGTTATTGTAACTGCGACATTAGTATTATTTGTATAACCTGTTCCACCTGCTGTGACTTCAATTCTTTCGATGCCACCAGCTGTTGTTGAATCTCTTGAAGCTTTTTGGTTTAAGTATTGAGCGTAATCTGCTTCTGATAAAACAGCTTCTGCTGCGGCATCATTAGCATATGCAAAGGTTAATATACCTGATACTGAACCTGATGGCGCTCCACTTAATGTTAATACAGAACCGTTAATTGCTGAAACAGTTTTAGATGACCCTACATTAGTTCCACTTACTGTCATTCCAACATGTATACCAGAAACAGTTTCTGTTAATATAATTGTAGTTGTTGTTGAAGCGACTGCTACAACAGCACTTGCTGATAATGAAACAGTTTTAACTGGCATATAACTATTTGTTAAGAATTTTTCTGCATCTGCAACTGATATCGTATACATATATTTCCATGTATATCCGTCTGATTCTGCAGTTGGAGCAGTTAATGTTTGAGTTGGCTGAATGCTTGAAGCACCTCCACCAGCCACAATACATTTATAAACTTTAAATTCTGATGTTACGATATAAAACGCTTTATCAAATATACTTGCGTCGTCTGAATCCCAGGCATAGTATGAATTACCTGATGTCCAAGTATGTCTTGGTACTACGTGAGCAATATCTGCAGGTACAATTTTCTTCATACCTATAAGGTTTGCTCTTGCTTCTCCTAACTGGTCTAAGTTATCTCCTGGAACAAAAGGAGTTGTGTCTGTAGTATCAGATGTGGTTAAAGACCATACGTCTGATTTACCTATTGCCACATAGACACTAGAGCCTTCTATTTGCTCTTTAAAATGCGATGCATTTACTGTTCTAAAATTTGATGTTATGATTGCTGCCATTCTTCTATCCTGGTTATTCTATATGTACAAAAGTACTTGTGTTATTATTATTTATATCACTTGAGTTGATAGTTTGTAATGTTTTGCTACCTAAAAACTCAATTGTTTGGTTAGTATTATAAAGCCTTGGAGAAGTAAAGAAATTCTCTGTGCCTTTCCTTTGTTTGTAATTATTATTTATAATGGTCCTAAAACTTGCATTTACTACTTTAACTTTAGACTCTGGTAAAAATTTAACTGCAGTACCTGTTGAAGTCATTATTGAACCAGTTGCTTGTACTGGATTTGTTTTAACTTCTGTTATTAATGTATCTACATGATTATGATTACAATTAACTTCTATTATCTCTTGTTGGTCTGCTATTCTTACTTCATTATTTGCTTGACTTCCAATTGTAAGAATAGGGTCATTAATATATCCACTTCCTGCATTTGTTATTGTTGTACCGGTTATCTCTCCGTCGCTATCTATAGTAAATACTGCTGTTGCTGTTACGTTTGTAGATAAGAAAGCTCCTGTCGCATCTTTTGATTGTGGTGTTGGAAAAGAAATTGTTGGAGCTACTAAAAAGTTTTTATCTGCTAATCCTACAACATCAACAGATGCTATTTTAGTTGCATTTGGATTTGCTGGAGCTGTTCCAACTAAATTTTGCCAATTGCTACCTTCTGAGTTAACAGTTATAACATCTTTGTTTAGTCTTCCTAAAGCGTCTAAACCTACCGTCACCGACGGTGCAACGCCAGAAAGTCCTGGGAGGGATATACCATTAAAAGTGATTGTCAGTGACGAACCAGTATAACCAAATCCTGGCTCTCCTATTGTGAGTGCTTCCAAAGCTCCGTTTAAAGTTGTGGCAGTTGCAGTTGCAGTTGCTCCTGTAAATGTGTGTGATGTTCCGGAACCAACTCCTGATATATTAAGTTCTGCTCCGCCTGCTGTTGCTGATAAAGAAATAGCATTGCCTGATATTGTTTTAACAAAGTATGTTGTACCAGAAACTAATCCACCGATTGATGTTCCTCCACCACTATTATATGTAATACTATCATTTGCTACCCATGAATTTTTTTGAGTTGCAGTAAGTGTAATATTATTATTTGAAGTACTTACAATTGAACTACTTGAACCATTAAATGTTTGAGCTGTTGGAGCAGCAATACTTAAAACTGCTGTATTATAATCTTTACCACCATTACCTATTGTTATTGAAGATACTGAACCATTTGTAAGAACAGCTGTCAATGTTGCTGTTGTAAATCCTGATGGAGTTCCACTATCTGATGAAGTTATAACAGGAACTGCGGTATAACCTGTACCACCGGATGTTATTGTTGTTCCATTTATAATACCATTTTTTAAAGCGACTGAAACAGTACCTGATTTATGAACTTTTGCAGTAATAGTAGGTAAGAAAGCCGAAACAAACATCTCAACAAGTATTGGAACATCTTCTGGTCCTATAATACCTGGCTGTCTATCTGGTATTGCTGATAAAACTTTCCTTATTGCTAATCCTAAATCATCTGTTCTTTTTCTACCAGAAGGTTCTCCGTTTGGAGCTAGGTCTACATAACCATTAGGATTAAAAACATCTTCTCCTAATACAGCTTTTGTTAATTGTAAGAATACTAATATCTCTGCAAAGTAAATAAATCCAGCTGGGTGAACTAATCTATTATATGATAAGTCCCAATCGGCTAAATTTTTACCAGTCTTAATTAAATAAGAAAACTTTTGATATTTTTTACTATCTTGTACTACAATACTATCAGATAAGAATCCTTTATTATCTAAATATTGTCCACCTTTTGGAAGAGCTGCGTTAACATCCCAATTACCAGATGATGGTATTAATACTTTATCATAAGGAAACTCTACTTCAGCAATATCATTAAATAATATTTTAAAAAATATCTCAATAGAATCTGATGTACCTCTTAATCTATAAAAATCTATAATTTGTTTATAAAGAGTTCTTTTATCTACTGTAACTCCTCTTGGAATTGTAGCAGCAATTTCTTTTTGCATTAATTCTAAATAGCCTTCACTATTAGTATCAATATCCATTGCCTGTTCAATAGTATTCATTACATATGATGGACCTGGACCTACCCAATTCTTTTGTATTGTTGTTAATTTGGCTGAGTAATTATTATAACCATCTAGATGGTTGTTTAAGGGAGACGCTAAACCATTGACTGTAAATGTTTTACCTATTTCAGATGTTGAATTAACTAGTGTACCTGGCAATTCATTACCATTTGTTATTGCTACATTAACATCATTTAAAGGTATAGTTATAACACCAGGCGCTTTTACATCTCCTTTAGTTCCTAATCCAGCATTTTCATCCGCTTGAGTATATAATACATCTGTACCTGATGGACTCGTTAAAACAAGAGATGACCCTGCACCAGTTTCATCTGTAAAAAATTTATTATTTTCGTTATTAGGGTCAGGTATTCTAAATTGTGCTTGGCCATTTAATACAACATCTGTAAAAACATTATTTTCTTGATAAATAAATTCATCCATATTCATAAATGCATAATAAGCTTGTAAGAATTTATCTAGCTTATCTTTATTTTCTAATATTTCGGATGGTATTATTTGGTCTAAACGAATATCTTCTTTCGTTTGAGACAGAGTTCCTTGTTCGAGTTCAATCGCTCCTGGAGTTAATGTCTTTTTATATCCCATTATTTAAATCTTGATGTTGTTGTATAGTCTATAGAACCAGCTGAACCAGCAACTGCAATTGTATCTATTTCTGGAGTTATAACTACAAAACTATTATCAATTGATATTAATTGGTCTCTCTTTGGTCCTAAATCTAGTGAGTTAGGTAATACAGTAATTTTAATATTATCAGTGGTATCAGGTGTAAAGTTATTTAAAAGAATAGTACCTTTATCTACATCTATTTCTCCAGCGCTTTTAATCACCGTTGTATTAACTTCATTCACTACTTTATAAACAATTACATTTCTTTTAGTAGAATCAGTAATAGGCTCATCACCAAAGAAATGGTCAACATTATTTATTTTAAAAGCTGAAGATGATATTAAAAATGCACTTGAATTACCTGACTGGAAAAAAGGAGATGAAAAACTTAAACTAAAGTTATTTAATGCATTATTTACCGGTGTAATATTTTGAAACATTCTCGGTCTTACTGTTGTATTTAATATAGCTGGGTCACTGTTATCTATATTTCTTGTTAACTGTGAGTGTCTAAATACACCATCAAATTTATTTAAATTATTAAAGTTATAATCTGTTATAGTATCTCTTACTACTGATTGTAAATCTACAGAACTTCTATCTGTTAAATTAGGATTATATTTAAATGATACATCTAATTCTAAATAAGTAAAGTTAGGGTCTACTATTTGTGGAGTAATTGATACAACATTCTTACCTTTTAAAATAGCTCCGGTAATATTTGTTTTTTCTGCTGTTGTAAGTGTTTCTGCTAATAAAGGTTTAATACAAACATATACTCTTCCATAGTCAGGTGGGTCATTATCTTCACCACCCCATGTTGAGATAGAATCTATATTACTAAATTCCTTTTTAATAATTGCTGCATAGTCATCAGCTGTTACTGCTCTGTTTTGTGATATAAAAGTAAGAGGAGCGTTAAATCTTATTGACTCCATTGTTTCTTCTTCAGCTCCACCAGCAGCTGCTGCAACTAATGATACTGCAATATTATCAAATGTACCAATATCATCAACCATTGTAAATAAATTTGCACCATTACTTTCAGTACCTTTAGTGGTTACATAATCAACTGTTACGATATTATTATTAGTTGGTTTAAATCCAGTTACGCCATCACCAAAGTATACTTCATAATAACCGCTTGGATTTTCTTGTAAGTAATAAACCTTTGATGTAGAATCTACACCTTTTAATGTTTCAAATTTTGTATATACGTCAAATGCTGTTGATTCCTCATTCGCCTGTACACGTACGCGTAACGTGCTTGTATCAGCATCAAAGTCAGAGAGTTGAAATTTCTGATTTTCTATATCATTATCAACTCTATATTTTAATTCTCTTGAAGTTCCTTCAACAATAGTTACATCGTTGAACGTATATAATGTACCAGATAAAGTAGCTGTTTGATTTTCTAATACAACAAATTGAAATTCTTCACCACTTACTACTGTATTTAATTTTGTTCCTTTTGCCAATAATAATGTTGTGGGAATTGTACCAGTTTCTCCAGCAATATTAACTACTAAATCTACTTTTGCTCTTGGAGATAAAACAGACCTAGGTGTATATCCTAATAACTTAGCTCTTGTTACGACATTACCTCTTATCTGAGCTGAATCTAAAAACGATTCATTTAATGAGTAATGAGCATTTAAAGCATTATAATGAGTATTATAAGCTAATACATCTAATAAGACATTAAGGCCTGAACCTTCAAAGTCATAATCATTAAATTCTGTTTGTTGTTTTAAAAAGTTTTTGAGATTATTTTTTATATCTGCAAAATCTAGTTCCGTTACATTTAAGTTTGTTGCCATTTTATCTTAACCTTCTTAATACGATTTCAACTGAATCATTTGAATCGAATTCTTTTATTTTAAATCTTACATTTATGCGATATTCATTTCTATCAGTATTATCTATAATATCGATACTTCTTATAGCTACTCTTTGTTCGTATTTTTGTATTACAAACCTTATTTGTTCTCTTAGTTCTATATTAGTTAATACTCCAGCTGGTTCAAAAAGCAATCCTCTTAGATTAGCTCCTAAATCATCTTGAAATGGTCTTTCGTAAAAATTTGTTATAAGTAAATTTTTTATTGCATTTTTAATAGCAGCATCGTCTTTTAAAGGTATAATATCCTTACGTATAGGATGTATCTTTAAAGATAAATCTAAATCGCGATGAGGTTTCTTTTTAGATACAATCCTAGCTTGCTCTAAATCCCCTGATATTTGCTTGTCGCCTGTATATAATCCTGCCATATATCTATTTATACTCGTTAACCGGCTTCTTCAACCGTTATTGCGTTAGGAAGTTGATTATCTATATCGATAACAGCTGCCACTTCTTGTATACCACCCGGTAATTGAATCGTTTTTGGTACTCCTATTAACTCTAAGAACTTACAAAAATCGAATGTTAAAAATGCTATTATAGCATCTAATCCAGGTATAGCTTTTATAGCATTAGTTATTTTAGAGAGTACTTCTTTAAGTAAATATGCAAAATAA
>Ga0181389_1001228_pt1 | contig 10131 bp, 12 predicted proteins | sample 12SPOviralmetaG_FD_130121 | JGI IMG/M metagenome (GOLD analysis project Ga0181389, IMG submission 130121) | Marine viral communities from the oligotrophic San Pedro Time Series (SPOT) site, San Pedro Channel, CA, USA - 12 SPOT_SRF_2010-06-29 | ecosystem: Environmental > Aquatic > Marine > Strait...
AATCTACATGTTAATATTTTTCCTTTTATCCTTTTTAGAAAATAAAACTATATCATATTTTTTTAATTAAATCATCATAATATATATATACTATGAATTTTGAAAAAAAGAAATTAATAAATAGTGTCTTTAATAACAAACCAACACCAATCGTTTCTAAGAGTGATAAGAGAAACATTAAGAAACAAGTAATAAAGACTAAACTACTTGAGATACAAAAAAAAAATGCATTTGTATTTAAATAAAATTGATTTCATTTTTTATTCATATTTAATCTAAGTAATTGAATAACAATGCCTTATGCTGATGCTATTGAAAGACAAAGAGAAGTAATGAACCAAAGAGGAATAGACGAAATATATGCTAAGAACTGGTGGGCTGAAATAGAACCTATGATAAATGATAAAGTGGCTTGTAATTTAGATATAAAAACTATGGTTTTAGAAATATTAGGGAAAACTTATGTTCCAGTAAAGTCAAAAAATTATACATTGCTTACTGATGTAAAAAAATTAGTAGAAGAAAGATTATGTGAAGAAGGAATTTCGGTTAAAATAACTATAAAAAAATTAAAAGAGATAATGACAATCTTAGGATTTAAAGCAGTTGGAGGAGGTGGTAATAAAGTATGGAATATACAATACTTTCCCAGTAGTTGTTATCGTCTAGGTTGGGATTAGTAATAAAATCATTTACATATAAATAAAATTGATTTGAAAAATAATCATTTTTTTATTTAGTAATATAAAAACAATGGCTTCGTTTCATACAAAGACTTTTACAAAACACGATGATTATATGACACCAAAACACGCTTGGGAAGATATAAAAGAATTTATACCAGCAGAATATAAAATTATATATGAACCATTTTACGGTGATGGAACAAGCGGTAAAATATTAAAAGAACTATTACCAAATCATAATGTAATACATTTTGATAGTGATTTTTACGATATGTCTAATGTCCTTCATTATGATATGATATTAAGTAATCCACCTTTTAGCGACGCAAAGAAAATTATGCCTAAGATGTTTGAATTAGATAAACCATTTATATTATTAATGCCGTCAAGTAAAATAAATACAAGTTATTTTAGACAATGGAAAGATAGAAAAATACAAATAATAATACCAAGAAAACGCATTAACTTTATAAAATTAGTTGATGGAAAAGTTGTTCCCAGTAAAGGGGCTAACTTTGACTGTTTCTATTACTGTTATAAAATGAACTTACCAAAAGACATAGTGTGGCTTGATTGAAAGCATATTGAATTAAATAAAATTGATTGCACTTTTATTCTGCAATAAAATCAGTAATAAAACAACCACAATGCCTTTTGAAGTTTTAATGATTAACGGAGAAGCAACCGACTATATGAATAGAGATTATCTCATTCAAATATTAAAAGATAATAGGTTTATATCTAAGATGATTGATAGAATATGTGATGAAAAAGGTTGGAATAAAGAAGAAGCAAATGAACTTATAGCCACAGGTGATTTAGATGAAGATTTTTGGATAAATGAATGTATTAACTGGGCTGTAGAAACAAAAATGGTAGAAACACTAATGTATAATTTAAAAATGTATTATAAAGTTATTACTATAGGAAATATATAATATAAAATTGATAGTTATTCTTAAAAAATAAAATTAAATATAAATAAAATTTTTTTATTTAATTATGATATAAAATGTCATTATCTCGTAAATACTTTGAAATTGTCCCTATTAATAACATTGATAGTTTTTCGCCAGATGCTGGTGTTGATATTATAAATTTTCTTATTCCACCTGTCGCAGGTGCTTCTTTGCCTACAAGTGATTTAGTTATTAAAGGAAACTTAGAAGTCCTTTCAAATAATACTGCTGGAACTACTTATTCAAACGGTTCTAATGTAGGTGCAGCCATTGACAATGTAGCAGGTATGCAAGGTGCTATTTCTCGTGTAGATATAACATCAAGACAAGGTAATTCATTATTGGAACAACGCCAGTTTTATTCTTTAATAAGTAAAGTAAAAAGAGGTATTTTATCTAATGATGACCTTGGTGTTGGTAAATATGGTGTCCAGCAAATGGTAGGAGAAAATGCTACAAATACTAAATGGAAACTTATGAGACAGGCTGATGCCGATGTAGGAACACCTTTTGCTATGCCAATTGATGTTGGTCTTTTTACAACAAATAACCAGCAATTAAATTTAAGTGCTACAGGAGGATTAGAATTAAAAATCTTTTTGAACTCTACCAAACAATTTTTAATGAACCTTGACACAGGATCGGGAAATAAATTAGATAATAACTTTTCATATAGACTTACTAATGTTTCATTATTCGGTAGATATAATTTTTTGACCGCCCCAGCATTGAAATCATTGAATGGTGTTTCATTCAAACAAATTAGTAATACTATTAATACAGTCCAATCAAGTAATGATACAACCGCTCTTATCCCACAAGTTCAATCTTTGGATAAAATTATTTATATTTATCAGCCAAATGATGACACACTCAATAACTTTGATAGTGATGGTGTTTCTACAGACCAGTTGGTTGGTTTAGAACAGTATGGTGTTTCCAATAACGGAACTCGTTTTCCATACTCTTTTGATATTAAGTCAAATCCATCTTTGGGCTCATTGGCTCAAGCAACAATTTCAAGTAATAAGCACAGAACTACAGGTGATGCCGAAGTAGCAAGACATTTCATAACAGCATTGAATGGCTCTTATCCACCACAACATTCATTAGTAAATGGATTAAATCAAGAACGATCATTGGCTGATTTATATGGTATTAATGGAACTGGAGGCAACCAAACTAATTTACATAGTAATTATGTAATGGGTGTCGCTACATCTTATCAATATGGTTTTGCTGGATATGAAACACCTATGCCTAATAATTTAGTCCAGTTAGAACAAGAAAGTCAAGTTGGTACTGCAAATGCTGTAGTTCCAACAAATATTAGCGGTCAAACCCAAAGTCAAAACGCATTGATGGTATATAATACTATGCTTTCTTATAGCGGAATGAATGTCGCAAAATAAATTAATTAATTTTTTATATTTTTCTATATTATAAAAAAATGTCAAACCAAATGAGATTTCCAAATAATCCAGCAAATAGAACTGAGATATTACTTAATGATAATATAACACAGTTAACAAAACTAGCAAATTGTGTAGATACTGGAACAAATTTAGTAAAGGTAGATATTGAAGATGCTACAATTTCAGTAGAAGGAACTAATTTAGCAACAAAAGAAAATCAGCAAACTATGATTGATAAATCTATTAGAGGTATAAATAATACTGGTTCAATCGGGGATGGCTCGGAAAATGCCACTGCAGTATGCCTTGGATATGATAGAGGAAATGGAAAAGCCAGAGCCTTATTGGTTGATGGAAACGGTGCTATGATAAATGACCCAAGTAAAGAAGGTTTAGTAGTAGCAAATGGAACAACAACCGCATTACATAGCATGATGTTGGGTAATAGTGATGGAACAAATCTAAGAACAGTCAAAGTAGATGCCGACGGTCATTTACAGGTAGATGTCTTAAGTGGTGCTGGAGGCGGTGATGCTTCTGCAGCCAATCAAACAACAATGATAACTAAACTTGGTGAAATAGATACAGCACAGGACTTAACTAATTCAAAATTAGATACAATTGCTGGAGACACCACTTCAATTGATGGTAAAATAACTGCTTGTAATACTGGGGCTGTTGTAGTTTCCTCAGGATCTATTACAGAATCAAATAGTTCGGCAATAAAAACCGATATCGCAAGTATAGATAGTAAAATAACTGCTTGTAATACTGGTGCTGTTGTAGTTTCATCAGGTGCTATTACAGAGACAAATAGTTCCGCAATATTAGCCGATACTGCCAGTATTGATGGTAAAATAACTGCTTGTAATACTGGTGCTGTTGTAGTTTCATCAGGTTCTATTACAGAATCAAATAGTTCGGCAATAAAAACCGATATCGCAAGTATTGATGGTAAAATAACTGCTTGTAATACTGGGGCTGTTGTAGTTTCATCAGGTGCTATTACAGAGACAAATAGTTCCGCAATATTAGCCGATACTGCTAGTATTGATGGTAAAATAACTGCTTGTAATACTGGGGCTGTTGTAATATCAAGTGGGACAATTTCCCTTCCAGCTGGTGCATCCACAGAAGCGAAACAAACAGACATAGATAATGCGATTGACACAATGTCAGCAAAATTACCAGCCAGTTTAGGTCAAAAAGCGAATGCCTCATCTTTATCTATTTGTAGAAGTTCTACTGCAGGGGCTTTTGATGTATCTGCTAGAACCACAATAGGCACAGCATCTACAAGCACTAAATTATTATGTGATAGTGCAGGAAGATTGGCTGTAAATAATGGATTACAAACAAGTCTTTTAGAGTGTCATCAAACAGGAACTTCAAGCACTACAATTACAATCGCTGACGGTTCTAATTCAGCCACTAAAAATATAACTTTAAATGATATAAGAATGGCTCAACTAACACCAGATGTTATAGGTTATAGGATTGAAAATGGTGGAACAGGCGGAAGTGGAACGGATGTAAATATGGAAGTCAGTTTTGATGGAACAAATTATGTAGAAATCCTAACAAATCTTGTAGGTTTAGCTAAAAGTAATTACATTGGTAATCTTGGCGATGATGCTGTAGGATTACCTACTTTAGCCCAAGCATTTAGATTTAAGATTTCTAATAATAGTGGTGGTTCAGCCGATTATAAAGTGTCATTAATAGCATATGGCTTAGATTTCGCACAAGCATAATTATTCATCCTCGCAATATTTAATTTTTTTTTCATTACAACTACTTTCGCAAGAACAGCAGGAACTTTTACATTTAAGTCTTATATTTTTAAATAATGTTGCTATAGCATTAATTATTTTGTTTAAATTTTTCATATTAATATAGAGATATATTTTATTATGGCGAGTGAAGAGTATAGAAGATTGGCTGAAGATTGCAAACAATTAATAAATAAAAAGGATAGGGTAATAAAAGTCTATCAAGAAAAAATAGATGAAGGGGATAATCATGTAAAATTAATAGAACACGAACTTATTAAAGTAAATGCTTTATTAAATTTATTATTAGAAATATGGACTAAAAAAAATGAAATAGTTATACTAAGAAATATGTGTGGTATCTTTTGTAAAATGGAAAAACTTATAGGCAATGGGCGAGACATTCTTTCTTATCACGAGGACGAAGACGATATGTTGGCTGAGTTTGACCCTCTTGGTTTGGACTTAAATTAACTTCTAATTCTACTTTTTCTTCTATTTCTTCTTTTTTTTCTTCTTCTACTTCTGTTTCTAAAAATTTAATTTTAACACTTTCTAATAATTTTTTAGATGATATTGTTTTAACTAATGATTTAACTCTGGTGCAGTCAGGACAGTAATATTCCCAGTAGTTTTTCTTAATATATTTATTACAAAACGAACAATGATAGTCTGCCATATAAAAATAATTAATATTTTATTTTATTTATTTATTTTATAAAATGCCGAAAAAACAAGGATACAATGCGAGATTAGATGAAAGTCTAGGAATGAGAAGGGGTAAAGAAAGTTCTAAGAAACAAAGCCTTAAAGATAGAAGAGATGAAAGTAAAGGAATGGAAAAAGCCGAAGGAAGACGAGCATATTCATCAGTTAAAACTATGGATATAAATGATCGGATGAGAGCACACGCTAAGAAACACAATATAGATATGCGACACAAACATATGAGATTAATGAAGAAATATGTAGGTGAAGGAATGTCATTTACTAAGGCACATAATCGTGCCGAAAAAGAAGCACCTGTAGAAAAAGATGATTAAAAAAAGGATAAAGGCAAAATATTTTATTTTCATTTTTTCCAAATGTGCATGTATTATTTTTTGCATATATCCTTTTTTTATATATCCTTTTTTTTAGATATAATATATAATTATAACTATAACTATTAATTTAATAACTTCCATTACATTACTATTTATTTATAATGAGAACTATTACTTTTACTGGAAACATAAATATAGATTGTGATAAATTATATGATTTATTAAAAGAATATGTAGAACCTATAGCATATAGCGGAACAGAACGCCGAACAGGTCAATTTAAATTAGCAAAGCAAGGAAAGAAAATAGGTTCTATGTTATATGGTTTTACTTGGAAAGGCTATTTAAAAAAAGACAAAGAAGGAAATAATGTTTATAGAACAAAAAGCAAATATAAAGGTCTATATAATACAAAAATAAAAGACATTTACCCACAGTTAGAAGAAGTATTTAAGAGTTATGCTAAATTACATTTTCCAAATTTTAAATATAGTCAAGTCCAAATTAATATTAATTTTGTTAGCCCACCACATTATGATTCATCAAATATAGGTGAAAGTGTTATTGTAGGTTTAGGTAATTATGAAGGCGGTGATTTAATGATAGAAAAAGAAGATGAAAAAATAAAAACGAATATTAGACATAATCCATATAAGTTTAATGGAAGCAAATATTTACATTATGTAAGTCAAATAGAAAAGGGTGATAGATATACATTAGTATTTTTTAATAATAACAAACTAAGATTAATAGAGCAATAAAAAAAAAATTAATAGTATATATATATAATGAGTTCTATTAAAAAAGGAAAAGATGCTAAAATAGAAATTACACCTATACCTTTACCACAAGAAGAGTTTAGAGAAGTAGAACATTCCATTTTTCAAATACCAATGATGGTTTGTGGTATTGGCTCAGTAAGAAGCGGAAAAACAACTACATTAATAAGATTAGTAGAGCAACTTGAGCCAATATTTAAGGGAAATGTGATATTATGGTCGCCAACATTTAAAAATGATGCCTATCATAAATATGCTGAAGATAAGGATTTATTTTTAGAGATTTTTGACCACTTTGATAATGCTACATTACAAAGTGTTTTAGATGTTATAAAAGATGATGAAGAAGTAAAAGATGAAGGTGGAAGATATTTATTACTATTTGATGATATTGTAGGATTATTACCAAACCAAGTTATGTCGCATGACCACAAAGCCTTTGCTAATTTTATTACGACTTACAGACACGGAGGGCATAGTAATGGAATTGAAGGTTCTATATCGGTAATGTTATTTACACAATATTATAAGGATTTATCCCCGATCGTGAGAATGAACTGTAGTATTTATTTATTTTTAGGCACACATTCTAGTAAAGAATTAAATAAATTCGCTGAAGAATTAAGTGCAGCCACCAACGGAGATGAAAATAAATTTATAGAATTATATAATGAAGTAAAGAAAGATGACCCATATAATATTATGGTTTTAGATATGAGAAAACTAAGAGTCTATAAAAATTTTGATACTTTAATTCACGATAGTTTAAATAAAAACAACTAATAAAAATAAATATAAAATATATTTATAAAAAAATGGACTATGCCAGTAGATTAGAAGCATTTAATTCAGCCTTAGATGGGGCAAGGGAACACACAGACGCTATAGAAGATTTAATTACAAAGGCAAAAGACCCTCAAGTAAACCCTGCAGCCATAGCAGAACAAGCCGTATCAACTATTAGTGGGGCAGTAGGAGGAACTGCAGCTGGTTTTGTTGGAATACAACACTTTTCAAAATTTAAACAATTTGGAAGTCAAATATTAAAAGCCATCAAAGGAAATAAACCAAATGGACAACAAGCACCTACTCAAACTGGAAACGATCCTGAGGGAGGAGCAGATGCGCCACCAGCAGGAGGAGCAGATGCGCCACCAGCACCAGCAGGAGGAGCGGATGCGCCACCAGCAGGAGGAGCAGATGCCCCACCAGCAGGAGGAGCAGGTGGAGCACCAGCAGATGTTGGAGCAGGAAACCCTCATAATATTGGAGATGATGGCGGAGATGCCCCCCAAACAAGAGGATTAGATGAAGGTGATGATTTACAAACAGAAGGAGCAGAACCTATTGAAGATACTATTAGAAATATTGACCCTGATGCCGATTTAAGTGATTTACAAAGACCTCAAGTAGCAGTGCAAGGAGATAGAGGGGCAGGTGATATTGCCGACTTTGGAGGAGATAATGATGCCGACTTTTGGAATATGACACAACAAGCAGATGGAAGTTATGTTAATCCAGCAACAGGCGAGTTTGGTGGTAATGCCGTTCCATCAAGTGTAGATGCACCAACAGCATCATATAATCCATCAAGTCAATCTACAACCTACGCTGAAGACCCAGATACTGGTGAATGGTTGCCTCAAATTGATAATGGAAGACCACCAAACGGAGGACAAGCCCCACCTGATACTGATGTAGCAAACCAGCAACAACAAGTAGCAAATGCTAATGATGATGCAGCCGAAAGATTGCCTCAAAATGACGCTCATGTTGATGCTAATCAAGGAGCCAACCAACCAGATGCTGGAAGACCTGCAGGTGCACCTGAAGACCCAGCAGGAGCAAATCCTCAAGTAAATCCAGCACAAGCAACAGCAGAAAATCCAGCACCAGAAGTTTTAGAAGGAGCAGAAGGTGCAACAGAAGGAGCCGAAGGAATATTAGGTGGATTAGGAGCATTAGGCGAAGGAGCATCAGCAGTTTTAGGAGTAGCAAGTGCAGCTATGCCTTGGGTAGGAGCAATAGCAGGTGTAGTAGGATTGGGTGCCGAGATAGCGTCATTATTTACACCAAAAAAGAAAGCTGCACCACCACCACCACAAGTAGTTCAAAATACAACAGCAAGTATCGGAGCAAATTTATCATCCGATCATTTGGGTTCTTTAGGAGGAATGGGATTATATTAAGCGAAAAATTAAGATTTTTCGTGTAAAATAAAAAGGATAGTTATAGTGGGAGGAGGCTTCTACAATCAGTCAAAAATTAAATTTCACATATTTTTATTTAATCTATTAATTTTTTATTTTTATATAATACAAAAAATACTATTTAAAAAAATTTTCTTTATTTATATTATAAAAATGAATCCACAATCGTCAGCACCTGCACCAAGAGCAAACCCTCAAATGAACCCAAATGCTAAATTATCATCAGTAAAATATACATCTATTTTACCAAGTGGTAAATTAAATGGATATACTGAAGGAGAAAAAGTTAGATTTGATATTCCAGCAACAATTCCATACTTTGATGGCTCACAGTCATATATTAGTATGACAATTCAAAATAATTCAAACTGGAGTGGTAATGTCCAAGACGGAACATCTACCTATGCTGGTAGTATGCCGTGTGCTTTTCCCCCAAATATGGGAGCAAACGCTTTAATCAGCCGAATGCAAATTAATGATAATAAAGGAATGTCATTAGAAAACTTAGAAGCCTATAATTTATATAATTCATTATTTAATGCCTACTGTAATGATACAGATACATTCCCAGCATTAGCCAAAGTAGAGGGTGTCGCTGGTCGTAATAATTCAGCCCATAATTTACAAGCAATTGACCCAAAAGTTAATTATTTCTTTGCTCCATCTTTTGTTGATACAACTGATAAAGAATTAGATGCTACTAATCTTGGCTCACAAAGAGATAATACCTTTTGTATTCCAGTAATGAGTGGTTTATATGGATTTTACAGCGGAGAGCAAAATGCCTTTCCAAATTTAGATATTGGAGGTCATTCAGTAGAACTTTTCTTAGAAGAAGCCGATGTTATTATGAATTGTTTAGCATCATCTTACCCAACTTATCCAACAATTAACGGACAAGTTTATAGACAAGTAGATAAAGTAGTTATGACTACCCCAGTAGTTAAAGGAATTGGCGACCAAAATACAACCACTACATCAGTTATTACTGAAGCAAATGGAAATCCAATTGATACATCTATTGATGCCTTTTCAAGAGGAGAAACTTGGACACCAGAAATGATCGGATGGCGTGTAGGTCAAGTAATAAGAATAAGTGGCGGAACTTTGGCTGCAGGAGGAGAACTTGCTACAATTACAAAAGTAGAATACGACGAAAAAAATGCTGCTGCAGATGCAGCTGGTATTTTTATTAAATTAACCCACACAGCCGTCAGTCAAGCCGATGGAACATCATTACAATTAGAAGATACAAATTGTAATA
>Ga0181389_1001235_pt1 | contig 10111 bp, 8 predicted proteins | sample 12SPOviralmetaG_FD_130121 | JGI IMG/M metagenome (GOLD analysis project Ga0181389, IMG submission 130121) | Marine viral communities from the oligotrophic San Pedro Time Series (SPOT) site, San Pedro Channel, CA, USA - 12 SPOT_SRF_2010-06-29 | ecosystem: Environmental > Aquatic > Marine > Strait...
AAAAAATGGCATTAACATATAGAACAGGATCAGACGGTAAAGATTCAGCATTAACAATTAATGAATTAGATAATAATTTTAGACATTTTACTGGATCACACTCAATTACGGGATCTCTTACAATCTCAACTAACTTAACAGTTGAAGGATCAATAGTTTCACTAGCAGCGTTACCAACATCAGACCCAGCCGTAGTAGGTCAACTTTGGAATGATGCTGGAACTTTAAAAGTATCAGTATAATTTATACTCATTTTAAAACAAAATTATAGGGACTCAATTTGAGTCCCTTTTTTTCATATTTATAATAAAACTAATTAGATTATGAATGTACCTATATATGATGGTAACCCAATTTGGAATCCAGATGCAGTACCTTTCGGCTTTTACAATAATAGTATAGATTTTCAAAATGATTGTGTAAAAGTAGCAGAATTTTGTGCTACTCGATTAGGTTATCCCTTAGTTGATATAGAGTTACAATCTAGTTCCTTTTTTACAGCATTTGAAGAAGCAATTACCGTATATGGAAATGAGTTATATGCTTACCTTGTTAGAGATAATATGTTAACTTTAGAAGGGTTTGCTATAGATGATTTTATATTTTTAAATGATAGTATTATTACACCTAATTTAGGAGCTATAATTAAAATGTCAGAACAATATGGAGCTGAAGCAGGTACAGGAGGTAATGTTCCATGGTATAAAGATTATGTTGAATTAAAAGAAGGCGTACAAGATTATGATTTAAAAGCATGGGCTAAAGATAAAAACATATCAGGTAGTATAGAAATTAAAAGAGTATTTTATGAAGAACCAACACCAGCATCAGCTAGGTATTTATCTCCTTATGATGGTTTTGGATTTGGTGGAGCAGCAGCTGCTGGAGTAACAGGACTTGGTGGTTTTGGAGGTGCTGGAGGATTTTTAATGATGCCACTTAATTATGATATGCAAGTTATTCAAGCAATTGAGATGAATGAAATGGTTAGACAATCTAATTATAGTTTCGAAATGCATAATAATGTATTAAGGGTATTCCCTATACCAGGACCCTTTGTTCATACTAATGATGACACAAGTTATAGTGGCTCATGTGTTGGTAATATGTGGTTTGAATATATAAAAGTAGATGATAGAACAAGTGGAAGTGTAGATCCAGCATGTGGACGAGTAACAAATGCCTCTAATATGCCTTATACCAACCCTGATTATGATTTAATTAACTCTATAGGTAGACAATGGATTTTTGAGTATACTTTAGCATTAGTAAAAGAAATTTTAGGATATGTAAGGGGAAAATATGGTACTATACCAATACCTAATGCTGATATAACATTAAACCAATCAGATTTATTAGCTGCTGCAACGGCAGAAAAAACAGCGCTATTAGAAAGGTTAAGAGCTTACTTTGATGAAACCTCTCGTGCTTCATTATTAGCAAGAAGAGCAAATGAGAAAGAAAGTAGAGATAAAGAATTAGAAGGTGTTCCAAACTTCATTTATATAGGATAGCATATGGCAATGTATACAGGACTCAGAGATGTATCTCTTCTGAGACATTTAAATAGAGAGTTGATGGGTAATATTATTACCCAACAGTGTGCTATATATCAGTTTAAACTAGAAGAAACTAAAGTTAATATTTATGGTGAAGCTGCTGGTGAAAAATTTTATAATGGTCCCTTTTTATTTAATGTTTTAATAAATAGAGCAGACCAACAATATGGTGAAGATGAAGAAGGAATACAGTTTAATCAAGCTATTGACTTTTATTTTTTAAGGGATGATTTAAAAGTAGCCAATGTTGTACCTGAAGTAGGTGATATTATTCTATATCAAGAAGGATATTATGGGGTACAAAGTACAGTAGGAAACCAATATTGGGGCGGGAAAAACCCAGCATACCCAAATAACGATTCAGATGGAGAACCAAACCCACTAAACCCAGGTTTAGATAAATTTGGAGAAAGTGTATCAATATTAGTATCAACATATTATATTCCAGCTGATAAAGTTGCAATTTCACCATATAAAGAAAGATTTTAATGGCTATAAGAAAACCAATACCTAAAACCCAAAAAGAATTAAGCGTTGATCAGCAAAGACCTTCTTCAGCTAGATATGGTAACCCTAATATTCCACTTGCATCAAATGAAAGTGAAACAGGTATTTCTTTTAATAGATCAGAAAAATTATCTTGGACTGGAGACACAACGAAACCTTTTTCTATTGGTATTAAGGATTTAGATGAAGCTGTATTTTATTATTTTCAAAATGTAATAAAACCCTTTGTTTACCAAAACGGTGAAAGAAGAGAAGTACCAATTATTTATGGTTCCCCTGAAAGGTGGAAATCATTTCAAAAAGATAATTACTATAGAGATAAAAGTGGTGCTATTATGTTACCTATTATAGTACTTAAAAGAAATTCAATAACTAAAGATAGAACCGTATATAATAAATTGGATGCTAATAGCCCTAATTTATATGGTAGTTTCCAACGTGCTTATAATCCTAAAAATTTTTATAATAACTTTGATGCTATAAATAATGCAATACCTGCAAAACAATTTTATGCTGTAGCGGTACCTGATTTTGTTAACATAGAATATAGTTGTTTAATACAAACTTACTATATGGAACAATTAAATAAAATAATTGAATCCTGTGAATATGCTTCTGATGCTTATTGGGGTAATCCAGAACGATTTAAGTTTAGAGCATTTATAGATAGTTTTTCTACTACAACTGAATTAACAAATGGAAAAGATAGACTAGTAAAAGGAACATTTAATATTAGATTAAGAGGATATATTATACCGGATACTATTCAAAAAGATATGAACTCTATATCTAAATTTAATACAAAATCTAAATTTATCATTTCAATGGAAACAACATCTAATGATGCTATATTCACACAAGGTGTTACAAAAACAAATGATGGAAGAACAAGAACTTTAAATACAGATGAAGGAGGACTTAGTGATATTTATGATATGAAGAGTGGTAAAGAATTAAAATTATAATTAATGGCTAATAATATAAGATTTGTTGATTCCTTAAAAGTAGGATCATACCAAACAGTAACTGAAGGAGGTTCTTCAGGATCTGGTGGAACATCAGGAACAAGCGGAACATCAGGTACAAACGGTACCTCAGGCACAAATGGTTCTTCAGGTTCAAGTGGTACTTCAGGATCAACTGGTTTAAGTGGTTCATCAGGTTCATCAGGAACTTCAGGTATAGCAGGAGCAGCGGGTTCAAGTGGAACTTCAGGAACTTCAGGAACAACAGGAGCAACGGGTTCAAGTGGAACTTCAGGAACAAGTGGTACTTCAGATAAGTATGCTACTACCTCAACAACTTCATTTACCTTAGGAGGAAATGGAACTATAACAGTAGGTACAGGCTTAGCTTATACTTCAGCACAATCTATAATTATTGTTTATGATGTTAGTAATTTTCAAGAATGTGAAATTACAACATATAATAGTGCTACAGGAGAATTAGTATTTCAATCACCAACAAGAACAGTAGGTTCAGGAACATATACATCTTGGTCTGTTAATTTAGATGGTGCTAGTGGTGGAGCAGGTTCTTCAGGTTCATCAGGTTCATCCGGTACATCAATTGGAACTGTTACAGATGGTACTACTACTGTAACCGATGTAACAACAATAGATTTTAATACAGGAGCAACTGTAACAGGTACTACTGGAACAGCAACTGTAGATATATCAGCTGCTACTACTTATACTAATGCAACAGCAACACCTATAAATTTTCCAAGTGATGCTGATCCTAATATACCGGCAGGTACAACATTTTCTAACAAAACATTTTCAGAAATGATGACTTTAATGTTGTACCCAACATTAAACCCATCTCTTACTAATATATCAAGAACTTTTTCATTATCACCATCAGGCTTACAAATAATAGGTGCTACAATAGGTACTTTAACTTTAAGTTCAACTTTTAATAGAGGAGCTATTAACCCTCAATATACAGCTGCAACACCTTATAGAAGTGGTAATCCTAATCAATATAATTATGGTGGGACTGGAGTGTCTAATCAAGTAAGTACATCATTATCTAATTCCACAACAACTTCTAATTATGTAGTTGTGCAAGGAAATCAGTCATGGACAGGAGCGGTTCAATATGATGCCGGTCCACAACCAAAAGATAGTGCAGGTGGTGATTTTAGTTCCCCATTACCTGCAGGAACTACTAATACAATAACAAGAACAATAAATGGGGTTTACCCAGTATTTGGTACAACAGTAAATCTTAGTACATCCACACAATTTTCACTACAGACAATGACTACACTTATTCAAGCATCTTTAGTAACAGAATCTGGAGGTGGAGGTTTAAAACAATATATAGAAGTTCCAAATGCCTGGTCAACTATTACAGGTTTACAACAATTTAATACATTAAGTAATGTTTATGATACTATTTTATTAAGTTCATTCACTACATCTTCAGTAACAAAAACAATAGAAGGTCAATCCGTTAATTATACTAGATATACTCATAATGGAGGGACAATAGGAGCAAGAATATTAAGATTTTTAACATAAAATTATGGCAAGAGTAAAAGGAACATTAGGTATATCGGCAAATTTCGAACCACAAATAGCGGCAGCATTTGATGCCCGTGCGAATGTACCTACAAAAGCAGAATTGATTCTTGCTTCTACTTGGACAGCATTAGATTCAGGAACTTATGTTTATAACGGTATGACTGTTACCGTCTCTGAGGATTCAACGGCATCCAACAATGGTATTTATGTTTTATTAGATACAGCAGAGATAGAAACCTCTGATTTTTCAGGTTGGTTATTTATAGGATCTGGTGGTGGAAGTAGTGTTGATATTTTAAACAATGTTGATAATTATGTTCTTACAGCTACAGGTAATGCTAATCAAGTTGAAGGAAATGCCCAATTAGTTTTTGATGGTGATAATTTAGGTATAGGAGGAACATCAACTGGACCTAGACTTGAAATTAATGATAATAACACAGGTAGAGATTTATTATTAATAAAGAATACTAATAATCAAGGTATAAAAGTACAAAGTGACGGAATTTTACAAATTATAGAATTTGGTACTTTACCTACAGCTATAGATGGTGGTTTAGCGTATTCATCTAGTAATTTTTATGTAGGTTTATAATCAGTAAATATATTTATAATATGTATAATAAAGTAGCAAAACAAAAATATAAATAAAAATTAAATAATAAAATGGCAAATTGGAAAAAAGTAATAGTTAGTGGATCTAGTGCAGAATTAGCACAGTTATCACTATCAAATTTAACTACTCAAGCAACTGAAGATACAGTATTAGTTATTAATGATTCAGGAGTTATTGGTACTAGAGAAAATGCTGCTTCTAGTGGTACTTCTGGTACTTCAGGTTCAAATGGTTCAAGTGGTTCTAGTGGTACAAGTGGAGCAGATGGTGCAGCAGGTTCTTCAGGTTCAAGTGGTACTAGCGGAACAAGTGGAGCAGATGGTGCTGCCGGTTCAAGTGGCTCTTCAGGAACTTCAGGGGATTCTGGTTCTTCAGGTTCATCAGGAACTTCCGGAACTTCAGGTTCAGATGGTTCTTCAGGTTCATCGGGAACAAGTGGGGTAGATGGTGCTGCAGGTTCAAGTGGCTCTTCAGGAACTTCAGGGGATTCTGGTTCTTCAGGTTCATCAGGAACAAGTGGAGTAGATGGTGCAGCAGGTTCAAGTGGTTCTTCAGGTACAAGTGGGGATTCTGGTAGTTCAGGTTCTTCAGGTACTTCTGGTACAAGTGGAGCAGATGGTGCAGCAGGTTCTTCGGGTTCTAGTGGTACTTCAGGTACATCAGGTTCAGATGGTTCTTCAGGATCAAGTGGTACTTCAGGTAGTTCAGGTTCAGATGGTTCTTCAGGATCAAGTGGTACAAGTGGTGTAATTAATGTTACTAATTCAGGAAATAATAGAGTTTTAACTGATATTGATGGTGATAGTGCAAACGCTGAATCACAAATGACATTTGTTACTGATGGTGGTACTACAGTAGGTGGTTTATTAACAGTAACGGGTGATGTTGTAATTAGCCATGATTTAACAGTACAAGGTACAGCATCTTTCCAAAACTCGGAAAACTTATTAGTAGCTGATAGATTTATTTTAATGGCTTCTGGTTCTACTTCTGTAGGAGATGGTGGTATTGTAGTACAACAAGCTACTCAAGATTATGGTGATGCCTTTGCATATGATGGTTTATCAACTGAAAGATGGGGTGTAACAAGTTCTTTCCATGCAAGTGGTTCAGGATTTACTCCAGATGCATTTATGGCTACTGTAGTAGTAGGAACTGGAGGTGCACTGCCAACATCAGCAGCTTCAAGATATCAACAAGAAGGAAATATATTTACATCCGCTTCAGGAGATGTTTATATTTATTCATAATATAATAAAAAATTGTTTTTTACAAAATTAAAAAGTTTTATGGCATTCAAATCTAATAAAGTTGAAATAAAAGGAGTATCTACTGATAAAGTGGGTACTCCTTTAACTCATAATGTAAAATTAACGGAAAAAGAAATTGAATTAATATTACTTACTATTAAAAATGGGTTATTTAAAGGAGAATATGTAGAAATAATTTATAATTTAACCTTAAAAATTCAAAAACAATATAAGGATATTAAAAATATATAGTTATGTCTTACAACTTAACGGGTTTATCTTTAAGAGAATTACGTGCCCTCAGAAAATCAACTGATTACATTCCAATTACAGGTATTGATGCTATCTTTATAGGTACTATACAAGTAAAATTAAACCAAAAAATTGAAAGTATTGAAAAACAATTAGAAGAAGAAAAAACACTTCAACCTTCTAGTTAATAGGGAATATTAAAACCATATTTATAACTATATTACGGCCCGCAAGGGAAGTGGACTGAACAGTCAGTAACCAACCTAATAAGAATGATATGCCAAATTGGAAAAAAGTAATACTTAGTGGTAGTAATGCTGAGTTAAATGAAATTAAATTAACAGGTCTTTCAACTCAAGGATCTGAAAACACAACCCTTGTAATTAATAGTGATGGTACAGTAGGTACTAGAGAAAATGCTGCTTCTAGTGGTACTTCTGGTACTTCAGGTTCAAATGGTAGTTCAGGTTCAAGCGGCTCATCAGGTTCAAGTGGTACTAGTGGTTCAAGTGGTTCATCAGGAACAAGTGGTTCAAGTGGTTCATCAGGAACAAGTGGTTCAAGTGGCTCATCAGGTACAAGTGGTATAGATGGTGCAGCTGGTTCTTCAGGTTCATCTGGAACTTCAGGAACTTCAGGTAGTTCAGGTTCTTCAGGAACTTCAGGAACTTCAGGTAGTTCGGGTTCATCCGGAACTTCAGGAACATCAGGTAGTTCAGGTTCATCTGGAACAAGTGGTTCAAATGGTTCATCCGGCTCATCTGGTTCTTCAGGAACAGATGGTTCATCAGGTAGTTCAGGTACATCAGGTACTTCAGGTTCAGATGGTTCATCAGGTTCTTCAGGAACAAGTGGTGTCCAAGGTAACCCAGGAACAAGCGGTACATCAGGCTCAAGTGGATCTTCAGGTACTTCAGGTAATACTGGTTCTTCAGGAACTTCAGGAACATCAGGTAGTTCAGGTTCTTCAGGAACAAGTGGTTCAAGTGGTTCATCAGGAACAAGTGGTGTCCAAGGTAACCCAGGTACAAGTGGTACATCAGGTTCATCAGGATCAAGTGGTTCATCAGGAACTTCAGGTAATACAGGTTCTTCAGGAACTTCAGGAACTTCAGGTAGTTCAGGTTCATCCGGAACATCAGGAACTTCAGGTTCAGACGGTTCATCTGGCTCTTCAGGAACAAGTGGTAACTCAGGTTCATCTGGTTCATCAGGTACATCAGGTACTTCAGGTAGTTCAGGTTCTTCAGGAACTTCAGGAACTTCAGGTTCAAACGGTTCATCAGGTTCATCAGGAACAAGTGGTTCAAGTGGCTCATCAGGTACAAGTGGTGTCCAAGGTAACCCGGGTACAAGTGGTTCATCTGGCTCTTCAGGAACTTCAGGAACAAGTGGTTCATCTGGCTCTTCAGGAACTTCAGGAACTTCAGGTAGTTCAGGTTCTTCAGGAACAAGTGGTAACTCAGGTTCATCAGGTTCTTCAGGAACAAGCGGTAACTCTGGTACTTCAGGTAGTTCAGGTTCTTCAGGGAACTCGGGTTCAAGTGGTTCTTCAGGAACTTCAGGAAATACAGGATCAAGTGGTACATCAGGAACCTCAGGTAGTTCAGGTTCTTCAGGAACAAGTGGCTCTTCAGGGTCATCTGGTACTTCAGGTAGTTCAGGATCAAGTGGTTCTTCAGGTTCATCAGGTACTAGTGGTTCATCAGGAACTTCAGGATCATCAGGATCTAGTGGAACTTCAGGACAAGATGGTAACTTTGGTGGTGCTACATTTGACTATACTTTTAGTACTTCTACTACAATTGCAAATCCAAATACAGGTAAAGTAAGATTAAATAATTCAACCCAAACATCTGCAACAGTAGCTGCAATTAGTGAAACTGATGATGATGGAAATTCAGTTCAATCATTTTTTGAAACTATAGATTCATCAACCTCAGCTATAAAAGGTCATATGAGATTATCAGATAAAGATGATCCTTCAGATTTTATACTATTTGCCCTTGATGAATTAGTTGACCAAGGGTCTTGGTGGCAATTTACAATAATATTTGAATCCCAAGGGGGTAATGCTTTAACAAATGGTGAAGATATTATAGCATCATTTGTAACAACAGGTGATAGAGGAGATGATGGTACATCAGGAACATCTGGTTCAAGTGGTACATCTGGTTCATCAGGTAGTTCAGGTAATAGTGGAACTTCAGGATCTTCGGGTTCAAGTGGTTCTTCAGGAACAAGTGGTTCTTCAGGAAACTCAGGATCAAGTGGTTCATCTGGAACTTCAGGTTCAAGTGGATCATCAGGTACATCTGGTTCATCAGGAAATTCGGGTTCTTCAGGTTCCTCAGGAACAAGTGGTTCAAGTGGTTCATCTGGAACTTCAGGTTCATCAGGTTCTTCAGGTTCAAGTGGCTCATCAGGGTCTTCGGGAACAAGTGGTTCTTCAGGTTCAAGTGGCTCATCAGGAACAAGTGGTTCATCAGGAACAAGTGGTACAGCAACAATAACAAATTTAGGTAATAACAGAGTAACTACATCAACAGGAACTCAAGGCGCATTAAATGCTGAAGCTAATTTTACATTTGATGGTACTAAACTTACAGTATCAGGATCAGGTAGTACAATTTTAGATGTACAAGGATCTCAAGGTCAATTGTTTTCAGTAACAGATGATTTGACAGGAATAGTATTTGCAGCATCTGATATATCAGGTGTTCCAATCTTATCTGTAAGTGGTTCAGGTTTAACAATGATTGATGGTACTTTAAATGCCCCTAATTTACCTAATATAACAACTAGTAATGATGTATTGGTTGTAGATTCAAGTGGTAATGTAGGATATGAAACAAATGCTGCTTCAAGTGGAACATCAGGAAGTTCAGGCTCAAGTGGTAGTTCAGGCTCAAGTGGTAGTTCAGGCTCAAGTGGTTCATCAGGTACAAGTGGTTCATCGGGTTCATCAGGTTCCTCAGGTACAAGTGGTTCAAGTGGTTCTTCAGGTACAAGTGGTTCTTCAGGAAATTCAGGCTCAAGTGGTTCATCTGGAACTTCAGGTTCATCTGGATCAAGTGGTACATCTGGTTCATCAGGAAATTCAGGAACTTCGGGTTCATCCGGTAGTTCAGGTTCATCCGGTAGTTCAGGTTCATCAGGTACAAGTGGTGGAACCGGTACCCCAGGAACCTCAGGTTCTAGTGGTTCATCAGGTACAAGTGGTTCTAGTGGTTCTTCAGGAACAAGTGGTAACTCTGGTACTTCAGGTAGTTCAGGTTCATCTGGTAGTTCAGGTTCATCAGGTACAAGTGGTGGAACAGGTACCCCAGGAACCTCAGGTTCATCAGGTTCTTCAGGAACAAGTGGTTCATCAGGTTCATCAGGTACAAGTGGTAA
>Ga0181389_1001238_pt1 | contig 10101 bp, 6 predicted proteins | sample 12SPOviralmetaG_FD_130121 | JGI IMG/M metagenome (GOLD analysis project Ga0181389, IMG submission 130121) | Marine viral communities from the oligotrophic San Pedro Time Series (SPOT) site, San Pedro Channel, CA, USA - 12 SPOT_SRF_2010-06-29 | ecosystem: Environmental > Aquatic > Marine > Strait...
TATATTATATTTATTCATTAAATTTACTATAAATCCGTCATTAAACTCTATGGCGGTTGGTAGCTGATTCCACATCGTTTCAGTATTATTTGCTGATTTACCCGATTTTGATGATATTTCACACCATAAATCATAATCATTAAAATATTTTTTAATAAACGAAGATATACTAAACCAATCGCTAAAATCGTTTAAAGCTTTAGCAGGTAAAGCTCTAAGAACATATAATAGAGCTTCCGATGTAAATGATAATTCAGATTCAGATTTTACTTGAACAGACGAATCCGCCTTCTTTTTAATAATCTTTTTTTGGCGATATAAATTATCATGTTTTTCCTTTCTATACTTTCTTAAAAACTTTTTTACATTTAATTCTTCTATTCCAATATCGCTATTTATAACCTCCGCATCAGGTTTGCTAAAAGCTCCTTGTCCTTTTAAAATATCTATATTACCTCCATCTATTCTAAAATTGTCTTCTTTATTTGGCGGTAAATCGGTAAATTTTAGAAAAAAATGTGGTAATTTTTTATTATTACTTAATACATAAGGATATTTAGATTTCTCTATATTATAATTATATTTCTTACAATCTATATCTAAACAATTTACTATAGTAGTATCATAAGCAATCAGGTTAGTTGGGGTTTTTTGACTTTTCTTTATATACCTAATATATCGTTCCTGCGTTTTAAATACTTCCTGTATTTTTTTGCTTTTAAATGATGATAATAGAAATGTCCCCGTGTAATTTACACCATTAGAATATTTCTTTTCTCCTGAGAAGAAATCATTATTTAAATAACCCCATGTTATATTATGTTCATTTAGATACTCTATAATATTCATCCTTTCTATACAATCTTCACACATATTATTTTCCGATTTTTCCATTTCTATATATTATTATAATATATTTAATTTTTAAGTAAATATCATTTATTTTAAAATTAAAAATATATTAAAAATATAACATTATTATATAGTAATGGATTATGAAAAAACAGTTATCATATAGGCTTCATACCGAAATTCTGTTAATAGGGGCGATGATAAATTTAATAATTATTCTGTTAATATTCCGCCACATATCGTTCCAGCAGGTTCTAAGATTTCTATATCAGGCAGTATTATAGAGGAGAACTCAGCTTCCGAAAATGTATTAGAATTATCTAATGTTAATCATTCTACCGCTTATCCATATATATCATCTAAACAGCGGATTAAAGTTATGTATTATATCCCTCATACTGGAGAAAATACATGTGCTATGCCTTTTGTTAATATGAAATTTTGCGATTTTAACAATGACCCTCCGCTACAAAGAAGAAATAATGGATTTACACTACCTCAGCAATATTGTAAAGTTCAAAATTTTCAAGCAGAAACTTTTGCTTATTTTAAACAAAATTATCCACAATTACCCTTTAAACCTCATACATATTCGAATCCCTTAGGAAATTTCACTAATCAATTAGGAGGTGGTGGTGGTTTTTCAGACCCACCTAATATGCTTTTAGGAAGAAAAGCTGTAGAGTATATACCTTATCAACAAATACAATCTTCAGGAACTATATGGGAACAAGCACATTTTAATACAATAAGCGAAGGAGCTATACCTGTCCCACCTCCTCCATGGTCCGCAAATTTATTATTTTGGAAATATGAATCAAGGATGGATTCTCCTATTAATATACAGTCTATATTACCGCTAAATAAACCTAATTCTCAAAAATGTATTTTAGTAAGACCCGAATTTAGCGGATTTTCTGGTAAATATGCTCCTTTACCTTTTACTTCTGATATTGATATTGATTTATCTGATTCACTATTAGAAACTCCAGATGAAATATCATTTCGCATCAATTCAACTTTACAAAAATCTAATTTAAATTCCGAAAATAATTTATATCCAGTTTTAGGTAAAAGAAAAGATGAGCCTTATGGTCAAACGGTTTATAATATTAGCGGAGCTACAGTTAAAAATATTCCTGCTAATCTCATGACTACTCCTGATGAAGATAAATATTTACATCCAATTTACTCTAATTATTATACAGCGGATATTAAAAAATTAATGGGAGGATATAATTTTATGAGAACTACCTATTTAGCTGAATCAAATGAAATTTATGATACAATAAACGAGGTTAGTGGTAAAAGATTAATGATTATGGATGATGATTCTAATATTTACGGATGGGATTTAGGAGGAATGCCCGACGATTTAGCACCCGAGCCAACGTCTTATCCCCAAGGTGTTTTAGATACAATATTTAGAAGAAATAATAGTGGTTTTTATGCTTCAGGTTCTTCACAGCTTAATAAAGGTAGAAGTGGTATAAGTTATCCCACGCCATTTTACGAAAATGGAATGTTTAGTGGTTCAGGTTTCTCAAATGCGGGAAAAGTTATTTTATTTGGTGTTGATAAAGTCGAAGACAATTTTAATTACACTTCAGATTTATATAAAGATGATGGAACATGGGATACGAATAATGGACCAATACCTTATGTTATAGTTGATAATTATGATTTTCAAACTCCAAGAGAACAAGTTGGAATACCTCTATGGGGTGTTCAAATGTGGTTTAATCCTTTTTTATCAAATAATTATAATTGGTATAATCTAAAAAGATTTGTATTATATGGCGGAAATATTGTAAATGGGACTATGACTTGGGAAGAAATAGCGAACCCTCAGATAGATTATGATGATTTAGAGAAAAAAGCAGGATTCGTAAATATATTCGCTTTAAGACAAAATGCTTACGGAAATCTTAAAAATTTTGAAGCTTTTAAAATTGAATTTAGTGAGATTTGGACTGTTGAAAATGGAAAACCTCTAATTGATGATGGATTAGATAATACCTTAAATGTTATCGGAGTTCGCTTTATTGTTGAACCTCCACCAAGTATAGACCAAACAAGATTATATCCTTGTCTTCTTGCTAATTCTTTTAATCTTAATTCTTATCAGCGTCCCATGTGGAATTTAGAATGGGTAGGGGATTTAGAAACTACTTGGGAAGAACAAGGATTAGGCGTAGAGTTAAATTTTTTTTTAAATGGTCAAAATGGTAGAACTATACAAACTGGATATGTTTTTTACACAAATACGGTTAGCACAAATTTTCTGTTATGGAGATATGAACAACACCCAACTTTACCGCAAATATGTTTAATGGGATATTTAGCGGAAGAAGATGTAAATGACCATGTTCATACTGAATTGGGCTTGCCAAGTTTTATATTTTATATTAATTATTCATGTAAAGGGAAACAATCCGCTCAAATTGAATATATAAAAAATAGTCTGATTGATATTACAGAATTTAGGCCTGTTTTCGCTTGGCTAAATGAAAATAGTAATATCGCTACATGTTATACCAAAAATGGTAAATATTTTGATTATTATAATGGTGTAGATTATGTAACTGCTGAGGGTGCTTCAATTGGAAATTATACTATTAATGGATTACCTTATTACGCCCAATCTGATAATACTGGTGGCGGAAATTGGGCGAATGATGGTGGGACTGGTAAAGTAATTGCTGAAGTTTTAGCTGTGCCTGATAGATTTACACTACCAACTAATATTTTATGGACTGATGATAGATTAGAATTAATCACTACATATTTTAGAAATTGTGAAATATATGTAGGTGTAGAGGATACTTATGAAAAACAACAAGCCGATACCTTAAATTGGGTAATTAACATGGATGTAGGATTTGTTAATGATACTCTATGTTCAAGTCAGAGATTATTTCAAGCTGTCGGAGGTATAAAAAATCCGAAACAAAATAATTATTCATTTTATTATAATTATTATCCAAATACCGCTACCAATCAACAAGAAGGAGATGGCGTATCTATAGACCATCCACCTTATATTTATCCTAAAAATATAAATTCTTCAAATGGAGGTGCTCATAAAACCTCACATAATTACTTACCAGTTTATAGCCGATATAATCCTCAATTATACTCTACATATCAAATGACTAATTATGATATTACACATAGAGCTTTTAGCATTGATGCTTCACCTAATAATGCTCAATATCCTCAAGGATTACATCAATCAATTTCCTTAAACATGGATACTCAACATATTGCTAAAAAATATAATATTCCGATATTTAAGGTTTTTTACGAAGGGACGGATTTTACTAATATAGAGGATTTAAATCCTAATTTAAAAAATGAACCAACTAAATTCTGTGTAGGATTCTTTCATTTTAAAGACACTATGGCTGGTAATGCTGAAGGTAAATTAGATTATAGTTTAGAAAAAAATGTTACTATAGATTATTCTTCTGCTGATTATATATATGGACAAAATAGAAATTATGCTAAAGGCTATGAAAATTTTTATAGTAGTTTCAGATTTTTATGCGGGGAGATATTTGGGTATGATTTTGGATTTGGTAGTAATTTAGGGACAATTGCTTTTAATCCGACTGAAAATAATAATGTTCATAGTCAAGTTCAAAAAAGGAGAAATAATAAAAATGACGCTGAAGGAACTACATGGAGCGGATATATTGATGATTACCAAAATACTATATGGATTGGAGCTACAGAACCTAAATTTAATTTCGCAATATCAAGATTTCAAATATCAGACTTTCATACACCCAGACGCTTTAATGTGCTAAACGGAAATGGCGTATTAGACCAAGTAGGAGAAAAAATAGCGTTATTTAATTATCAAGATGCTTTATATAATACCATTTATAGTATAGATTCTGACCAAATTGCTGATATTGTTGAGGATGATATTAACCAAAGTATATTAGATAGTGTAACTGGAATTTCTGTTTTTGAGATATATACCCCTGATGAAAATGGAACATATTATAGAGCTGAATATAACGAAAATAAACATACATATTTTTGGGAAAATAGTTTATTAGATTTAATGGGTTTTGATATAACACAATTTTTCGCTCCTTATGGCTTACAAAATCAGCGGTATTCTGCGTCTTTATATGGTTCTATAGATAAGGAGAATAGGTATTTATCAAATCATTATTTTACCACTAATGCTTTAGTAGGTCAAAATATTACTCAAGATTTATCCCTTTTTGGTATAAATATGCCTAATACAGCTCCTACTACCGATGAACCTGATAAATTTGTAGTTAGAGGTTTAGGTAAATTTGGTTTAAATTACATGGGATTTCAAAAATTTACTTTACAAGTTGATACAGATATTATAAGAGCTAATAGAATCGCTAATAAATTACTTTATCCATTTTATTTAATTGAAACTAATTTACCATATTCACAATATTTATCCGCCTCTGATAATTTACCGATTATGGCGTATGCTTTTAGACAATATAAAGGTGCTAACATGTGGTTTTCTTATTCAAGCGGATATGATACAATTATTCCCGAATTAATTACATTAACAAATATTAAAGTTAAAATCTTTAATTCAAATAAAAGACTCGCTGAAAATATTGGCTCAGCTTCCAGCGTATTTATTAAAATTACTACTCCTGCTGTTTTAGGTAATCCTGAACCACCACCTATTAATCCTGAATTATTAGATATTGATAAAGGTATTAAAACCTTAGTAAATGAACTTAAAGAACAAAAAATAAATAAAGATACCAAAATTACTGAATTAGAAAAATACGCTAAAAAACATAATATACACTTATCCACGAAAGATGTAGCGTATATAGAAACTCGAGCAGATAGAAGGCAAAGACCTGTTAGCCCTCAAGAACAAAGACCACGCGCTACAGCAAGAGAATTACCTAAACGATTCAGAAGATTGCGTATAGACCCCGAAGCAGGTAAAAGAGCGGGTCGCCCAAGAGGACGGCCAAAAGCAGGACAAGCCCCAGTAGATAAAGCTGAAGGATTCGCTAAAATGAGAATGAGGAGGACTAAAGCAGAAGTAGAGAGAGAAAAACAACAAAGAGAAAGAGAAGAAGCTGGAGCTGAAGCTCGAGCTACTTAGTTTTTTTCCTTTTTTTCCGCCTTTTTTTAATAACTTTCTTTGGGGCTTTTTTATCTTTTTTTTTAACTGATTCAAATCCAAAAACCTTCTTTTCATTTATTTCCGCCTTTTTTTCAACATGTTTTTTTTGTTTTAATTTCGCTACTCTAATTTCTTTTTGTGGTTTTTCAATTTTACAAATATTTTTATATTCCATTTTAAATTATATAAATATTTTTATTTTATTATTATATTTTATAGATGAATAAAACCTTATACTTTAACTCTCAAGGACAAAATCCAAATAATTTTATGGCGAAAATTCCACCTATGACTTTGCCTCCTGATACTGAAGTAGCGATTACTGATGGTAGATTATTTGTATCCTCCAAAATTGATATAAACTCCACTAACGATAGTTTCGTTTTTACAATCGGCACAACTGGCGAACTTGATGGGGATAAACATAAATCGGGAACAAATAAACTGGCATTAAATAAAAATAGAGCTTTTTATATTGAACCACAATTATTTACCTTAGAACATGGGACATTTAGCTTAACGAGTGATTATAGTAAGGGAGCGGATTATTTAGATGCTACTTCATTTAGTATGGATAACAGAATACAACTTACCGTTAATAACGAAAATTTAACTGTTATACCTAATACTGATGTTAAAGGAGAATTATGGTCAAATTTCGTAAAAGCCATGAATAATCAGAATCCTTTTAAATGTTTTGCTTATAGCGGAGTTATCGAAAATATTGGACATGGTGGTAAAAGTTCAGGTTGGGGCTGGTATTCATATCAACCTAATTTCTTTACTATAGGATGTAATCTGGAAATACAAAATTGGATAGAAGATTATTTAGCTATTGATGATGCTTATAGCGGATTTACTGAAGTAGCAACAGAAACCTTGATATATGGTGAATATGACCAAAGTGGTGCTGATGGTGGAGTTCAAGACGCTGTTGTTATAGCTAATGTGGATGAAGAATTAAAAGAATTTAATACGCTATTTCATTCAAAAGAATATATTAATGTTTTACAAGATTATAGAGCTAAAAGTGATATTTGGGGCAAGGGTGAATTAACCACTGAACTTTATTCAAGTTCAATTTTAAATATTACTCTACCCGAAATTACTGGCTTAGGTGAAGGTATTCAACGAGATTGGTGGGTGGCTATTTATCCCGAAGATATTAAAGCTTCTTTAAATAAAGCTAAAGACGGTGCTGAACCTCAACCTAACAATAATTGCTTATATTATTATGAAGCTGGTAATGAAAATAAAAAAGATATAAATATTAATAAGAATGTTCCTTTTATTGTATTTTATGCTGAAGGGACTACTATATATTGTAGGTGTAATGCTAAAAATTCTATTAGTGGTAAATGGGAGCACATGAAAACATTATCAGTCGGCACTTATGATGGTAGTGCTCAGGTTGATATAGGGTTGGTTGGATATTGTAGAAGTGCTATCGCCAATGATTTATCAACATATCTTATATTTCCCACTATTGATAAGGCTATTAGAGGTAATGGTGCTGTTCAACATACCAATGCTTTTTGTTTCGGATATTATGGTGACGCTAATAATGGTTATGCTAACCCTGATAAATTACAAACATATTTATTACCTTCTTCTAAATGTAAATTAAGTATAAATCAATCTATATCCATGAACGATGAGGCATGTGCTTATTTTGGTTGTTTTTATTCTGATAGAGATTATCACTCTTTAGAAAAATTACCTTTTAGACAGAGTGATGGAGCTGGAAATTATTCTTATATTTATGAAGATGGCGACGGAAGATTATTAACACAGTTCAGCGGATTAAGAAGTGCTTATATAATGACTCCATTTTATAAAGTGGGGACTTTTATACAAACAAAAAATACCGGATATGAAACTGATGGCTCAGGATATATGGGTAGTGCTAATAATCTCACATTAGGTAATTTAAATACAAATTTTATATTTGGTAAAATTAATGTAGGTAGAACTATAGAATCTACACCTGAATATAGATGTGGATTAGATTTATCAAATTTAACGGAAAAATCTAACTTTTTAGAATATGTATATTCTGAACAACAAATAGTTAGCATTTTACCTAAAGATTTAAATTATGATTCTGATGGTATAGTAACATTAGGTAATTTAAAAAATACATCAAGATTAGCAGGTTTTCATATTGTTTTAGAAAATTTACCTATTTTAAATATTACAGGTAATCCGCTAAGAGGTGATAATTTACAAATTGTATATACAGATTTAAAACCTGTATCTGATGCTGATGATGATTCGCAGGATGAAGTTGTAATTGAACCAAAAACGCTAATTTATCATAAGATAGATACGCCGATACCAAGAAATTTAAATTATATCAGAGTTAGATTAGTTAATTTGGATGGTTCTTCATATCAATCCGCTATAGGAACTACCCATATTGTCCTCCACTTACAATCTAATAGGATGGATTCTCTCCTTAAAATGATGGAGAAAAAACAAATACCTTTAGAAGACAGGATGGAGAATTTAACAAAAATAAATTCTATTAATATATTATAACATGAATTTTAGTTCAACTGAATCCGCTGATTGTATATCTGATTATATTAGCTATATATCAATGGCGTTTAATGGTATTTTAAGCATATTAATCGTGGTATCAGAATATCAAGCATTATCTAAATGTTCTAAATCAAATGGAATAATTCATACATTTACGCTACAAGCCGGAAAAGTAATAGAGCGTAATAAAACTAAAGAACTTTCACAAATTACACAAAAAGTATAGAAAACGATTTTATAATAAAATAAAAATGTTTTGTATATTATATATTGATATGGGAGATTTAAAGGATAATTCTAAGCGACTGAACACGAGATTAAATATTAAACCCGATGTAAAAATTGTAGGTAGTGGTGCTAAAATAATTTCTAATGGTAAATTAAACGAGAATGATGTTTTTAAAAAACCTGATAAAGTGGTTTTGGAGACCAAAACAAGTGAAGCCAGTGACGGAAACAATGGTCCGTCACGTGGAGAACAAGCGAAAAATGCGGGAAATAAGGAAGTTACAAAGGTTAAGAAGAAAAGGAAAATGTCGGAAAAGCAGTTGGAAAACCTTAGGAAAGGTAGGGAAAAATCATTAGCGAATAGAAAATTAAAAGCACAAGCACGAAAATTAGAAGCGGAAAAAAGATTAGCGGAAAGAAGAGCAAAACAAATGACTAAAATTGATAAACAAATTGATAAAAAATTCGCTTTAGAAAGGGCGGAAAAAATAGTGAATAATAGTAAAGTTAAAACAATTAATAAACCTGAATTAAATATTAGTAATCCGCCAAAAACAGTTAAACAACAACCAAAAAAAAAAGCCATGTCTGATACACAGCGTTTTTTTATGATGATGGAACAATATGAACAATATAAAAGAAAAAAAAATCCGCCTAAACCTCCTGTAGTCCCAAAAAGCCAAGCTGTTTCTGCTCCTGCTCCTAAAAGACAAGCTCAAAAACAAGAGATTCACTATCAACCAAGAAGTAGGAGACAAAGTAAAAGTCAGCAATTATATTACATGAGGAATAATGGTTCTACTCGGATGTAAAGTATATTTTCTGTCCCTTAGAATATTTAGGAAACCAATAATGAATATTCTTTTTTGATGACCTTTTAGTAAAATCTACCATTTTTCTAAGAGTTTTTCTATTTTTATATACTTTATAAAGGTAATATCCGAATGAACCAAGTAGAGGTAATGTTATAAACTCCATCTATATTATAAATTTAGATAATCTGTAGAGAAATTAAAAAGTGAAGGGTGTGAAGGGTGTGAAGGCAAAATTCATGTTTTTTTATTTTTAAAAAAAAAATTATTTTTTTTTTCATTTTTTTCAAAATCTCCCTTCATCCCTTCATTCCTTCACTTTTTAGTTTTTAGTTTATTAAGTATGAATATAAATCATTAACATTTACAGGAGTAAAGCTCCTAAAATCAATATTATTTGATTCTGTAAATTTTAAAATTTCATTTACATATTTCCAATTTCCATCCTTCACATTCCCTTCATCATCCTTCATTTTCCATTTTCCGCTATTAGGACTACTAAAATTAAAATAA
>Ga0181389_1001239_pt1 | contig 10100 bp, 10 predicted proteins | sample 12SPOviralmetaG_FD_130121 | JGI IMG/M metagenome (GOLD analysis project Ga0181389, IMG submission 130121) | Marine viral communities from the oligotrophic San Pedro Time Series (SPOT) site, San Pedro Channel, CA, USA - 12 SPOT_SRF_2010-06-29 | ecosystem: Environmental > Aquatic > Marine > Strait...
ATCAACCTCAATACACACAGCGTCAACTACACATATACGCATAAATAAGGTAAGAACCTAATGTAAGCGATATGACTAAACTAACATATAAACAAAGAACATGAACCGACCACTATTCAAACCAGACACCGAGAGCGTACTTGTACGAGGACTCAACGCTATGACAGCAGCCTGTGATGCTTTAACAGAGCAAAATGAGAATCTTAAGAAAGAGGTTGAAGAGCTAAAGCTTAAAATAGCCCGACTCGAAGACGATTTCTGGAGTTGACCAGTGACAATTGGGTGACAAACTACGTCATAACCGTTTATCCGTGACAAATAACTTTAAAACTGTAAAATTTGTTATTTCAAAAAAAATCTTTTTATTTCAACAAGATAAGTGGTGGGCGACCCTGGAATCGAACCAGGCGTGCGTCTCCGCGAGGGAGTTACAGTCCCCTGAAATTTATTAAATACTATAAATAACTGTTTTTATTACAATAAATTCAAATACATATCCGTTGCTGACATACTTTTTTATTGTTCAGTGACAAATCAGTGACAAAATATTTCACATGAACACACTCACACAAGCAGAACTAAACGAAGACATGACAACTCTAGGCGCAGGTCGATACCGCGCTAAGGTAGAGTCTGCGAAGGCACGCGAGGCAGAACTCCAAACGCCTTATGGTCAACGCCTTATGAGGGCAGGGCTTCCCGCTTTAAATACTGCCATAACTGACTGGCAAGGAAGCATCGAATCTATATCCAACAAAGCCCGATTCCAAAAGGATGTTCAAGAGTTAGCCCCAAAGATTCTAAGCTATCTAAGTATTAAAGTACTTTTAGATTCCATCACTCAAAAGAAACCACTATCATCCATAGCCGTCTTTCTCGGCGCACGTGTAGAGGATGAGCTTCGTTGTAGGTTTCTTGTAGAGAACAACGAAACTAAAGGTAAAGGAATTATTCTAGGCGCTGTACGCCGCAAAGGAACAGCCGCCAAGGTACGCCACGTTCGTTCGTCCATGAAGCACGAAGTGGAAAAAGGTTTAATGGATTCTTGGGAGCCTTGGAGCCACAGAGATAAACTTAACCTTGGCCTCCAGATGACGGAGCTTGTTAGGGTATCCACAAATCTAATTGAGTATACTTATATCCTTGAGAAGAGACGTAAACGTCCTACCCGTTACGTTAACGCTACGTCTGAAACCCTCCAATGGATTGAGGAATTCAATGACCATCGAGAGTTTATTGAACCCTTCTGGTTGCCCACCGTAGAGCTTCCTGCTTGTTGGACAAATATATGGGATGGAGGTTATGACCGTGAACAAACTTACCTCCCTAAAGTACCTTTTATTAAAACGAACAATATGGATTACCTTCGGTCTATCGAGGGTTCTCTTCCTGAACCAATGGAGGCAACAAACCTAGTCCAGCAAACCCCTTGGACTATAAACCCTGTTGTTCTCAAAGTGATGGAGTGGTGTTGGGAAAATAATGTCATAGTGGATGGTCTTCCCTCGCGTGAGCAGGAAGAGCTTCCTCCCGTTCCCTATGACTTTAAAGAAAACAAAGAGTCCAACACTCTCTGGCGGCGGATGGCGGCAAAGGTGTATAACAATAGGTTATCTAACACCAGCCGCCGTCTGCTTGTAAGTAAGATTTTGTATGTAGCCAAGAAGCTGAGTGATAAACGCTTCTTTTATCCCTCACACGTTGACTTCAGAGGTCGCCTATACAATATCCCTGCCTTCCTTTCTATCCAAGGTCCTGACATCAGTCGTGGTCTTCTTCAGTTCCACCGTGGTGAGAAGATAAGAAACGAAACGGATGCAAGTTGGTTGGCTATTCAAGGAGCTAACACTTATGGTAACGACAAGCTTACCCTCGATAAACGCGTGGAGTGGGCTGAGGATTTCGCTGAGACGGCGATAGCAATCCACGAGAGTCCTACTACCAACTTACAGTGGATGGACGCTGACGAGCCCTTCCAGTTCCTTGCTTGGTGCAATGAGTGGGGACAGTATAAGAAAACAGGTAAGCTTGTTAGCCATCTTCCAGTCAACCTCGACGCGAGTAACAACGGTCTTCAAATTCTTTCCATGCTTATGCGGGACGAATATGGGGCTAAGGCTACAAACGTTATGGTTTCTAAGGAACCTCAAGATATTTACCGAGTTGTTTCCGACCTCGTTATAGAGAAGCTGGAAGCAGACAAAGAAAAAAACCACCCCTACGCAGCTAATTGGCTCCAATTCGGTATTGACCGCAAGCTCGCAAAACGTCCTACAATGGTGTGGCCTTATGGCGGCACGTTTTATAGTTGTAGAGACTATGTTGACGAGTGGTATCAAGACACCCTGCGTAAAACCAGATGCGCCAACCCGTTCAGTGAGGATGAACGCTACAAAGTCACTGGTTATCTCAGTAAGCTAACGTGGGCTTCTATTAATGAAGTATTAGAGAAGCCAAAGGAATGCATGGAATGGTTGCAGTCCTGCGCAAAAGCTCTTGCAGACAAAGGGAGGCCTGTAAGTTGGACTTCTCCTTCAGGCTTCCCTGTTCTGCAATCGTATAAAAAGACCACAGCACAAAACGTCCGTACTAATATCAATGGAGCAGGTACATATATCAAATGGTATAAAGATACGGACGATATTTCTCCCCGCCGACAGAAGCAGGGTATCAGTCCAAACTATGTTCACAGTCTAGACGCTGCATGTCTTACCAAGACGGTCGTCGAGTGTAACAAGCAGGGTATCTACGACTTTGCTATGATTCACGACAGCTACGGAACTCACGCTTCTAACTGTGACACGCTCAGTCGTATTCTCAGAGAACAATATTTTTCTGTTTTTAAGGTTGACCAGTTAGCCATCCTCTCACAAAACCTAAAGGACAGTCATCCAGATATCGAATTTCCAAACACACCTGAATACGGCGAGGCAGACCTTCGTGAAGTGCTGCGTAGTCCATATTTCTTCTCCTAACCGAGATATAACAAAAACCAAAACACAAAGAGATAATAATGAGTAAAGTACTGACAACACCAAAAGGTACAGCAGTGTACCCACGTATCGACAATCCTGACACTAAGTTCAACGAAGATGGAGTCTACTCGTGCAAATTGCATGTGGACGAAGCTTCCTTCAACGCCTTCGTCAAGCAGGTGACTGAAGTTGTTGAGCGAGAGTATGAAGCCGAGTGCCGCGTAAAAGGTAAGAAGCTTAAGAAGTCTTCTTCAACCCCTATTCGTGTCACTCCCGACGGGGATTTTGAAATCTATGCTAAACAAGTAGCACAAAGGCAGACCAAGAAAGGTTTGCTGACCTTCACCATTCCAGTCTTTGACTCGAAAGGCTCGAAGCTTCCTGAGTCACCTCCTATCGGAAGTGGCTCCACACTCAAACTAAGTGTCGAGGTTTACACTTGGTACACCGACTTGCAGGGCTTTGGCTATACTCTGCGATTGAAGGCTGTCCAACTCCTTGACTTAATCGAATACAATAACGGCAGCGGTTCTTCCTACGGATTCACCGAAGAAGAAAACGGCTATATTAACAATGGCGAATCCTTGGATACAGCGTTCCAAGAAGAAGAAACCACGCAATCAGCGGGTATCAACTTCTAAGTACCGTTCTCGATTTGAAGAAAGACTTGCTCTCACCCTGAAAGGGGTGGGGGCTCCCTTCGACTACGAGACGGTGAAACTAAAATACACACGAGAGTGTGTTTACACCCCTGACTTCGTCCTCCCCAACGGGGTGATTATTGAAGCCAAGGGTTACTGGCTACCAGCCGACCGAACGAAACACCTGAGGGTACGCGAATGTAACCCCGAGTTGGACATACGATTTTGCTTTCAGAACGCACACAATACACTAAACAAAAAGAGCAAGACCACATATGCGGAGTGGTGCGACAAGCACGGCTTCCTGTGGTCTCACAAGACAATACCAGAAGAATGGATAACTTAACACCCGCACAAACACACCAACCTTGCCCAGACTGCGACAGCACAGACGCACTTACTATCAACACCGACGGAAGCACCAAGTGCTACTCCTGCGGTATCTTCTCCCCAAACGGCGGTACTCCTAAAGTTTCAAAAACTCCTTCGGGGGTTTCCTTTGAGGCGTGTACTTATCAGGCCATCACAGCACGTAAAATCAACGAGGATACGTGCCGTAAGTTTGGGTATGGAGTAGGACTACGCAGGCAGCAGCACTGCCATATAGCTAACTACCGCGACTTATCGGGCAACGTTATTGCTCAGAAGTATCGCTTCCAAGACAAGAGCTTTTCCTGTGAAGGAAAGCCTACCTTTTTCTTTGGGCAGCACCTGTGGCCTAACGGTGGTCGTAAGGTTGTTATCACAGAGGGAGAGATTGACGCTCTTACTGTAAGCCAAATGCAGGAAAACAAGTGGCCTGTCGTCTCTCTTCCTACAGGAGCGCAGTCAGCAAAGACTGTCTTTAAGAAGAACTTTGAATGGCTCGACTCCTTTGAAGAGGTTGTTCTTATGTTTGATGAAGACGAGCAAGGACGTAAAGCCGCTGAAGAAGTGTGCCACCTCCTACCTGCTGGTAAGACCAAGATTGCTCGCCTTCCTATGAAAGACCCTAATGAAATGCTCTTGGCTAACCGAGGGTCTGAAATCGTTAAGGCCATGTGGGATGCTAAACCTTGGAAGCCCGACGACATCGTTGACGGAATTGACCTATACGAAAGACTGACCACACCTAAGAACTTCACAGCAATTGATTATCCCTTTGCAGGTCTCAACCGTCTTACTTACGGTATCCGCAAAGGTGAGATTGTTACGTTCTGCGCTGGCTCTGGTATCGGTAAGAGTCACGTGTGTAAGGTTATAGCCCACGATATTCTTAAGTCCTCAGACCATAAGGTAGGATATGTAGCTCTTGAGGAATCTCTTGAGCGTACAGCTAACTCAATCATTGGGCTTGAAATGGGTCAGCTTTTACACCTTGACCCTAACTTCACGCCTACTGAGCCTTACGATAAAGCTTTCAAGGCTACCGTAGGTTCTGGCAAATGCTTCCTTTATGACCATTGGGGTTCACTCGACAGTGACAACCTTATTAGTCACATCCGTTATATGACTAAGGTCTTGGATGTTGATTACCTTATACTCGACCACCTTAGTATTGTGGTGTCGGGTATGGGGGATGGTGATGAACGCCGTATGATTGACAACACTATGACCAAGCTCCGCGCTCTTGTTGAAGAGACCAAGCTAGGCCTTATTCTTGTCAGCCATCTGAAGCGTCCTGAAGGCAAAGGACATGAAGAAGGTGCATGTACTTCCCTAGCTCAACTCCGTGGCTCTGCTGGTATCGCACAGTTATCTGACATGGTCATAGGTTTGGAGCGTAACCAACAAGACACTGAAGACCGCAACAAGACGGTACTACGTGTGTTGAAGAATAGATTTTCTGGAGAAACAGGTATCGCTTGTGCTCTTAACTACAACCCCGAAACTGGCGAAATGTCAGAGGAACATTATACCGAGAATCCTTTTTAATATATGAAATACTGCTCGAACTTTCGACACGACCTTGAGTTAGGTCAACTCGCTGAACAGGAGATAGGAGAGATGCTATCTAATAAAAAGATAGAAATTAAAAAAGATATGCTTGCCAAGAAGACTGGCAACGTCTTTGTTGAGTATATGTCCAGAGGTAAAGTCTCTGGCGTAGACCGTTCCGAAGCGGATTACTACTGCTTCGTGGTTGAATCCCTTATCATCTTCATCCCGCTTGCAGAGCTTAAAGAACTCATTGAGCCTTTCAAGAAAACCAAGCGTGATGTTCGTGGGGGAGACAACAACACATCACGGGGAATTTTACTTCCCTTAACCACACTCATACCAAGCAAAACAAATGAATAAAATAGCATTTTTCGATATTGAAACAAACGCAATTGAGGATTGGACTAACCTGTCCGACCTTACAACCGTACACTGTCTGGCTATATACAGCGAAGGGTATACTACGGTTTATTCAGGGGAGGATATTCAGAAAGGTCTGGAAGTTCTTTCCCTCCATGATTCCATTATAGGGCATAACTCAATCGGTTTTGACTACCCTGCTTTACGCAAGATGTATGGTTTTACGCATCCTTGTGTAGGGGATACGGCTGTCATGGCTCGGTGCATCGCTCCTGACATCCGTAACCAAGACCATCTACGTGAAGGGTTTGACAAGAAACTGATTGGTTCCCACAGCCTTAAAGCTTGGGGGCATCGCATTGGGGTACTCAAAGATACCCACGGTGAGACGGAAGACTGGTCAACCTTTACTCCCGCTATGGCTGAGTACTGTAAGCAGGACACCATCGTCACTCAGCGTATCTATGACTACCTGATTAATAAGCTTCCATCCTTGCCTATGCTTAACCTTGAGCATCGCTTCGCCACTATCATAAGACAGCAGGAGAGCAATGGTTTTCCTTTTGACCTAAAGGTAGCTGAGAAGCTTACAGCTGACCTAATGGTTCGCCGTGCAGAGCTTGGGGAGGAAATGGCAAAAGTCTTCGGACCAACTATTGTTGAAATGAAGAGTCACTGGTGGGTTGCGCCTAACGGGGATACAGCGAAGACCAAGAAGGAACTCGTTGCCGCTGGGTGGAAGCCCAAGGAAATCATTAAGGGGCCAAATCGTACCAAGGAGATTCCCTTCAACCCAAACAGCCGTGACCAAATATGTGAACGCCTGATGGCACAAGGATGGAAGCCAGCTGCATTCGAGGGTAAGCGTCCTAAGATTGATGAGCCTGTACTGAAAAGTATCGGTACTCCATCAGCCCTAAAGCTCCTTGAGTATCTCCTTGTATCCAAGCGTCTCGGTCAAGTGGCTGAGGGTAAGCAAGCATGGCTTAAGCTTGAGAAGAATGGACGTATATACGGGAGGGTAAACACCAACGGTGCTATTAGTGGTCGTTGCACGCACTCAAACCCCAACGTTGCTCAGACTCCTGCTGGTCGCGCTCCTTATGGCAAGGAGTGTCGTTCTTGTTGGACTGCTCCCGAAGGAAAGGTACTTGTAGGTGCTGACGCCTCTGGTTTGGAGCTACGTTGTCTTGCTCACTACCTCGCTATGTTCGGGGACAAAGAGTACGGTAAGACAATTCTTGAGGGAGACATCCACACAGCAAATCAAATGGCAGCAGGTTTACCTACCCGTGACGATGCTAAAACATTCATCTACGCCTTCCTGTATGGTGCAGGGGATGCCAAGATTGGTTCTATTGTTGGCGGCTCTGCCAAAGAGGGAAAACGTCTTAAAAAAGCGTTTATGCAAAAGACGCCCTCCATCAAGAAACTGTATGATGCTGTTAAGCAGAAGGTAGAGGCGACAGGAATTCTCATAGGCCTTGATGGGCGTGAGTTGCCTTGTCGTAGTCCTCACTCTGCTGTGAACCTTCTCCTTCAATCCGCTGGTGCAGTTGTTATGAAGCAAGCTCTTGTTGAGTTTGTGGCTAGTGCCTCGCACCCCTACGAACTTCATGGAAATATCCACGATGAGGTTCAATTCAGCTGCGCTCCTGAACATGCAGATGCTCTCGGTCGCTGCTTTGTAAATGCTCTTGCTAGGGCTGGTAAAGTTCTTAGCTTCAATTGCCCGTTGGATGGTGAATTCAGCGTCGGCAAAAACTGGTCAGAAACACACTAAAATGAAAACACTATACATAGATGGCGATATGCTCGCTTACCGTGCCGCCTTCAGTAACGAGGTGGAAACTAAATGGAACGACAATGTCTGGACACTCCACACGGATGTGAACGCTGCGTTGGCTTACTTCGATGACTTCATCACATCCCTGTGTAAGAAGTTTAAGACGGATGCCTACCAGTTAGTATTCAGTCCGAGGCGTAACTTCCGATATGAGTTGTTCCCCAACTACAAAGCGAACCGAAGCAACAAGCGTAAGCCTTTAGCCCTCTCGGGGATTATTGAGCAGACACGTGACCGCCACCCTTCGCTTTTAGAAGAGGGCATTGAAGCCGACGACTTGATTGGTATTCGATGCACCGCCGACCCTGAGAACTCTATCGCTATCTCGGGAGACAAGGACTTCGCTACACTTCCTATTACTTGGTACAACTTCCTGCGCGATGAACTACGGACATTGACCGAGGAAGAGGCCGACCATAATCATTTGACACAAACCCTTATGGGGGATGTGGTAGATGGATACGCTGGTCTCAAAGGAGTTGGCCCCAAGACCGCCGTCAAGCTTCTCGATAAGCATGGATGGGATTGGGATGGCGTTGTTAAAAGCTATGAAAGTAAAGAACAAACCGAAGAGGATGCGCTTCTCAACGCCCGCCTCGCTTATATCCTACGTAACAAAGACTACACAAACCAGAAAGTAAAACTATGGACACCTACAAAACAGAACAACCAGAAATAAACTTGGGAGACCAAGTAATCTACATCGCTGGTCCCATGACTGGCCACGAGAACTTCAACTTCGACGCTTTTGATGAGGCATCCCTACGTCACAAAGAGTTAGGGTATGAGGTAATCAATCCTGCTGACTTAAGTCGTAAGCTTTCGGTTACATGTAACGTACCTTTGGAAGATTTAAGTATCCGTGAGATAGCTCATAAAGACCTTATCACCCTTCTTACCCGAGCTACCCACATGTATATGCTGAACGGCTGGCAGAATTCAAAAGGAGCCAAAGCTGAACACGCTATTGCACAATGGTTGGATATGACAATCATCTACCAGTCTAAGGAAGACCTAGATGCAGCACGTCTCCACGATAAGGAGTGGTGGTTTGCCTTCCAATCGGAGACATTCGACGACATTACTACGTTAACTCGTAAGAAAAACGACGACTACACAGGAGGCGCAGCATCCGTCAATCCTTTTGCTAACTTCGATGAAGCCACTGAGTTCGGGGTAGACCCACTTATTGGGCTGTCGGTTCGTATGGGGGATAAGATGCAGCGTCTCAAATCCTTCTGTAAGACAGGTCTTTCCTTGAACTCCAAGGGGGATACCGTTGCGGATATTTTCAAGGACTTAATCGGGTACTCAGCTATCGGTTTAGGGATGCTTGAGAGAGAAAAGGAGGTGGACTAATATGAAGGTCGAAAACACTTTTCCTCCCATTTCTGAAAGTATTATCAATAAGTTAGAAGAGGTGTTCCCACTAAGGGATGACTTTGATTCAACGACAGGACAGAACGCTTTGATGTTCTATTACGGTCAGCGGTCAGTCATTCGATACCTTGCAAACCAGAATAAAATCCAAAACGAAAATATCCTAACAAAGAGTTAATTATGTGCCTCTCATCTCCCGACATTCCTGACCCACCTAAACCAGCTGCTCCACCTCCACCTCCTACCAAGGTTGCGGATAAAGTTGATAACGCTGCTTTGAAGAAACGAAAGAATTCCAAGAAGGGCGGTACATCATCTCTAACAATTAAACGTTCGTCCGTTAACACAGGCTCTACTGGTAGCGGAGCTAAAATGAACTATTAACCATGGCTACTCCTACTATTACCGTCACTCACGCAGATGGCAGTACCTCTACATTATTTGACCCTGCTCAATTATTTGGTAACACCTCTTCAATATTTGACCCTTCTCAATTATTTGGCGGTAATAGTCAGGCCCCTAATAGCCTTGTACTTCTAGGTATTGTTTCTAACCACGCCTCTCTTCCAACAGGTGTCGCACTTGGGGGGATTTACCTCGCCACCGATACTAATGAATGTTGGCTGAGTGACGGTAACGGAGCTTGGAGTAATATAGGAGAAATACAAGGACCACAAGGACAACAAGGCCCACAAGGCTTTCAAGGAGCTGACGGACCACGAGGAATACAAGGCATTCAAGGAGCGCAGGGACCGTCAGGACCACAAGGACAAGAAGGTGAAGACGGACAAGATGGACAAGATGGACAAGATGGTGACTCAGTTGCTTCAGTTTACGATAAACTTAGCTTACCTCTTGCTGCGCAAGCAGGTACTGTGGCTGTTGTTACTGATGGCAGTTCAAGTAATCAAACTACGCTGTCATATTGTTATGATGGTAAGTGGTATAATTCAGCAGATAACTCAGAGATAGCTGACA